>JGI26261J51718_1000583_pt1 | contig 17791 bp, 18 predicted proteins | sample SaaInlV_135m_DNA_3_FD_51718 | JGI IMG/M metagenome (IMG submission 51718)
GTGTCTCAAGGAAAATGGGTGTTGTTATATTTTGGCTACACATCATGTCCAGACGTTTGCCCAATAGACCTTTCAAAGATCAGTCTGACATACCAGTTGATGGAAAATCAAACGAAACTTCAAGTTGTTTTTATATCAGTAGACCCTATGCGTGATATTGGAAAGCTTGATCAGTTTGCAGGCGCCTTTAACCCTACCTTTTTAGGTTTGACCGCTCATCAAGATGAGCTATTGTCAATTAGCAGCTCGTTAGGGGTTTATCATGAAGTAGTTGAATCACAAAAATTAGCTCTGGAAGATCATAGTAATCATGACCATGGTGATCACTATGACATTGATCATACAAGCAGCTACTTGCTTTTCAACCCAGAATTAAAGCTCACAGCTCTTTTGACAAGTCCTCATGAGCCTATAGAAATGGCAAAGGCAATTGATATAATTATCGAAAATCTAAGGTAATACAAGCCTGACTGCGAATAGAATAGTTCCAATAAAAAGTGCGGTCATAATAATTCCAACGATAACGTAAGGCCAAGGACCAGTTTTCTCCGTAGACTCAAAATCTTGCGCTAAATGTTTCTTTTTTCCAACCCCAATCATTGCAGAAGCTACCGCTCTAAAAACTTGTAATAAAGACCCCATTACTAGGAGGAAACTCCAAAGGTCATCAAAAGATAGTGATCAAGCAGCAAGGCTAGGAACAAAACCATTAAATAATTAATCGAGAATTTAAAGGTTTTAAATGCAATGTGAGGATTTTCAGGCTCTATAAAAATCTTAATAGAGTAGCCTAAAAATAGTGCTCCTAGAGTTGCAGCTGAAACTAAGTAAATTAAACCGCTCATACCTGTAAGGTAAGGCAGCAGAGCAACCAGAAATAAGAGCACTGTATATAAAAGAATCTGTACTCGAGTGAATTCAAGGCCATGGGTAACTGGCAGCATTGGTATTTCAGCTTTCTTATATTCCTCTCGCCTATGAATAGCTAAAGCCCAAAAGTGGGGAGGTGTCCAAATAAAGACGATTAAAAAAAGCAAAAGTGCATATTCAATTCCCTGAGATCCTGCTATAGAGGTCCATCCAAGAACTGGAGGAGCAGCCCCTGCAGCGCCGCCAATAACTATATTTTGAGGTGTGGCTCTCTTTAAATACATTGTATAAAAAACAGCATAGCCTATCAAAGAAATAAGCGTCAAAATTGCAGTCAATAAATTAACATAAATTACCAATAGTGAAATGCCTACAACGCCTAAAAAGAACCCCCATATCAGCGCTTGGTTTCGAGTTACTCTGCCCTCAGGCAGAGGACGACGATCGGTACGAGACATCTTTGTATCAATTTTTTCGTCGACCACGTGATTAAAAACTGCAGCAGACATTGCGGCTAATGATATTCCTGCAGAAGCGACAACAATCAGAAAAAGATTAGGAAGGTATGGCACCGCTAATAACATTCCAACAACAGCAGTAAGCAAAATCAGCGAGACAACTTTCAGCTTACAAAGCCCCAAGAGGTCTCTAAGAGAGGGAAGGCTGCCCATTAGCCTATCCTTGAATATTTGAGTAGGCGCTTAAGATCCTTTAGCACAAACTTAATGTTGATGTCTTTTGAGTTGTAATACAGCATAAAGTTACCAATTGGATCAATTAAAAAAATTGAATTTTCTGGAAACTCTGCAAGCTTAGCAGCTAACTTTTTATTAGTAACTCTAGCTATAAGTAAGTTTTCATCACTACCCATAGGTAGCGACCCATCTTCAGTAATCAAAACTCTTTGAATTCTTCGCATGTCCATGTTTATGAGGGTGCGAATCGTTTTAATATCTGCAACAGCCTGTTCACAGGTGCTATCACAGTTTTTTGAAGCGTATGCTAGCGTCCAAAAGCCATTAAAAGTGGCCTCCTCTTCAAATTCAATATCAGCTTTTTCAGTTGTTATAACTGGGCGAATAAGCTCACCATAGTTAACCGTATTCTGACTGAAATAAGTCGGATTCAAATAAAAAAATAAAGTGCCAATGGCTATGGGCAGAATAAATATCGATAACAATACCCAAAAATCTTTTTTTACTGTCATTTGTTCCCTAGAGTCAAAACTGCGTAATGATACGCTTATGAACTTAAAAACTCAACCAGCTAAAGCCTAACTTCTATGCCATTTTCTCGCATTGCTTTTTTAGCCTCTTCTACAGTAAACTCCCCAAAGTGAAAGATGCTCGCAGCAAGAACTGCATCAGCTCCGCCATCAATAACGCCCTCAGATAAATGTGATAAATTACCAACACCGCCAGAGGCAATTAGAGGAACGTCAACTGCGTCAGACACTGCCTTAGTTAGCTCAAGATCAAATCCATCTTTAGTACCGTCCCTGTCCATTGATGTAAGAAGAATTTCTCCAGCACCATTTTCTCCTTCTGTCATTTTTATGGCCCAATCTATGGCATTAATGCCTGTAGGTTTTCGCCCTCCATGGGTGAATATTTCCCACTTCAATGGATTAGAGGACACTCGCTTTGCATCAATCGCTATAACGATACACTGTGAGCCAAAAATAGCGCAAAGCTCATTAATAAGCTTTGGGTTAAAAATTGCAGCAGAGTTCACTGCAACTTTGTCAGCGCCCGCCTTTAACATTGCCCGAACATCATCAGCGTTTCGAATACCGCCACCAACAGTAAGAGGAATAAAGACCTGATCAGCAATCCTCGCAACCATTTCTATCGTGGTGTTTCTTCCTTCATGTGATGCCGTAATATCTAGAAATGTTATCTCGTCAGCGCCTTCATTATCATAACGCTTTGCCACCTCAACCGGATCTCCAGCGTCTTTAATATCAACAAACTTGATGCCTTTGACAACCCTCCCGTCGCGGACATCAAGGCATGGGATTATTCTTTTTGCTAAGCTCATGANGCATTATTTTACCGCATAAACCTANTCAAGTTTTTTAGTGCATTATGTTAATGATAGTATCTAGCCTCATCAATGACTACTTTGCATTAGGTTTTGACGGCCCTAATAGGTATAATTGCGCTCCATGACTGAACAAAAACTAGGCTCATTGAAAGGCGAAAAACTACCGCCCCAGCATATAGCTATCATAATGGATGGCAATGGAAGATGGGCAAAATCAAGGCGCCTTCCTCGCTCAAGTGGGCACCAAAAAGGGGTTCAAAGCGTTAGAAAAATTGTTAAGCATTGTGGACAGCTTGGTGTTAATACTTTAACCCTATTTGCTTTTAGTAGTGAAAACTTAAATCGACCTAGTGAAGAAGTTGGACTTTTGTTCAAGCTTTTTTTAACTGTTTTGAAAAATGAAACAACGAAACTAAACGATAACAATATTAAGCTCAAAATTATCGGAGATCTTTCCGTTTTTACCCCTGAAATTCAGCGGCTAGCTAATGACGCAGAAAAACAGCTCTCAAATAATAATGGCCTTAATCTTGTTATAGCTGCAAACTATGGTGGACGGTGGGATATCGTAGAATCTGCCAAAAAAATTGCTATTAAATCTGTCAATGGAGAACTCGATCCTGAAAAAATTGATACCTCCCTTTTTAACGCGCATTCTTCTCTCGCAGAGTTCCCCAAGGTAGACCTGTTAATTCGAACAAGTGGAGAACTCAGGATAAGCAACTTCTTGCTGTGGGAGATTGCTTATAGTGAACTATATTTCTGTAACACCTTGTGGCCCGACTTTGATGAACATGAATTAGACACTGCCATAGAATCCTTTCACTTGAGAGAGCGCCGATTTGGAAAGCGAAATGGTGAAAAATAATGCTTCTTAAGAGAATCTTAACGGCCTCTATTGTTGCGCCAATTACAGTTTTTGGTATCCTGGTATTGACTCAAGCTAGCTTTGCATTAGCCGTTGCTTTAATTCTTGTTATTAGTTCTTGGGAGTATTGCAATCTAATTCAAATAAAACAGTTAGCAGGTAAGGCACTTTATGCTTTACTTATATTACTAGTAACCTATTTTCTAAGTACTGCGCCTTCAAATTTAACCATCCTATATGCTGCTGCAATTTGGTGGATAATCGCCTTAATTTGGGTATCAGTATATCCAAAAGGCTCTCACCTACTTAGAAAAAATTTATTCGTTAAGCTAGTCAACGGTTTATTTATCTTTGTGCCCATGGCAATCGCACTAATGGCGCTTCACTTGCTAGACCCCATATTAGTCTTGTTTCTTTTGATTTTAATCTGGGCAGCAGATATCGGCGCTTACTTTGCAGGCAAGCTTTTTGGTAAAACTAAATTGTGTCCACGTGTTAGTCCTGGAAAAACACTTGAAGGGCTGCTTGGTGGTGCTGCTCTCGCCCAAGTAATTGCTATTTCGTACGCATATGTTTCAACCCAAACGCCGTTATTGAGTGATTTTCTAATATTTAGTTTTATAGCCCTGGTGGTTTCACTTGTATCAGTTCTTGGTGACTTATTTGAGAGCGTTTTAAAACGCATTGCAGAAGTAAAAGATAGTGGCAATATGCTTCCTGGGCACGGCGGCATACTAGACAGAATTGATAGCCTAACATCGTCTGCTCCAATATTTTTTCTTTTAACTTTCTTTTTGCTATGAAAAATGTAGCTATTTTAGGGGCAACGGGCTCAATTGGGCTAAATACACTAGCTGTTATGTCTCTTCATCCAAAAAAATATAATGTCTTTGCCTTAACAGCAAACAAAAACTGGGAGGAAATGGAAAAGCTTTGCATTAAACACATGCCAAAATTTGCAGTGATGGCTAATGAAGAGGCTGCAGAGAGCTTAAGAAAGGTAGCGCCAGAAGGGGTTATCGTTTTACAAGGCGAGGACGCTTTAAATGATATAGCCTCTCATAAAAATACAGATTTTGTTATGGCGGCAATAGTTGGAAGCGCTGGACTGTCCTCAACTTTTGCAGCGGCGTCCTCAGGAAAAAGAGTTATGCTTGCAAATAAAGAGTCTCTAGTTTTAGGCGGTAATTTATTAGTTGATGCCGCCAAAGAAGCTGGCGCACAATTAATCCCTGTGGACTCAGAACATAGCGCAATATTTCAATGCCTCCAAGGTGGCAAAGAGGGGCTTAATAAAATACAGTTAACAGCGTCAGGCGGTCCATTTCTAAAAATACCAGCAGCAGGGCTTAATAAAGCAACCCCAAAACAAGCCTGCGCTCACCCAAAATGGAAAATGGGCCAAAAAATATCAGTTGACTCTGCCACCATGATGAACAAGGGCCTGGAGGTAATTGAAGCTCACTTCTTATTTCAACTTTCACCTTCTAAAATCGAGGTAGTAATTCATCCTCAAAGCATTATTCACTCGTTTGTTTATTTTAATGATGGCAGTGTGTTGTCACAACTTGGACTGCCAGACATGAGAAGCGCAATATCTTATGCACTGTCCTATCCAAGCCGACAAACTTCTGGTGTTGAAGAGCTTGACCTAACCAAGCAAACATCACTTGAATTTTTATCGCCCGATATGGATAGGTTCAAGTGCCTAGGACTAGCATACGCTGCTTTAGAGCAAGGACAGAGCATGCCTGGAACGCTTAATGCTGCTAATGAGGTTGCTGTAGACGCTTTTTTAAATAAAAAAATAGGGTTTCTAGACATTAGCAAAACTATAGAAAAAACCTTAGCTATAGCCCCTATTTCAAGGCTTGACACACTTGCAAGTGTTGTGGAAAATGACTATCTTTCTCGTCAAATAGCTCAGTCTATTATTGAGCCGAGTCTTTCATAACAAGCCGCCCTAAATGTATAAATCTTTCTTAATCTCCTTGTTAGTATTTTGCGTTTTTTTAAGCGCTCCTTCTTCTGCCAGTGGAACACATGACTATAGTTTTAAAGTGTCAAGAGGCGACGCGTTTTACAAATTCTTCTTTAGCACGGGCCTATCAGGAAAACTTCTCAAAAAACTAATGGCCTCTGATGAAAGGGCTCAGAGACTCAACAATATTTATCCTGGCGATAAGTTTAGGATAACCCTTAATGATAATCATGAACTCGACCAAGTCATTTATAGTCCAGCTAATGATAAATCTCTATTTATAACCTATGATGGCCAATCTTTTAATTATGGAAAAGCCAGCATCCAGCCAATTGGTGAATTATCTGAAACCATAATTACGATCAATAAGTCTCTAAACTACGACGCCAAAAAAGCCGGGGTAGCTGCTGAAGTGACCAAAATGGTGGTTGATAACTTTTCATGGGAGATGGACTTTAGCAAAGACCTAAGAAAGGGTGACAAATTTATTTTGTCTTGGAATGGAGGAAAAACTCCAATTGCAATGGTTTACGTTGGGAATAGAAAGACTATTGCACTTTTTTCATATAAAAATACCCTTGGTCAAAATAAATACTTTACTTCAAAGGGTGCCACTACAAACGACACCTTTGCATTTGCGCCTGCGAAATATAATCGAATTAGCTCTGGCTTTACAAAAAGGCGATTCCACCCTACGCTCAAGATCTATCGCTCTCATCGAGGCACTGATTTTGCTGCCCCCTCTGGGACGCCAATTTACGCGCCTGCAAAAGGAATTGTGAAATATAGGGCCACGTTATCTGGCTATGGCAACGTTATCTATTTAACGCATGGCTTAAACTATCTTACCGTCTATGCCCACCTATCAAAATTTGCTACGGGCCTAAAGTCTGGAAAAAAGATTAAAAAAGGGGAATTAATTGGTTATGTAGGGTCTACAGGCCAATCAACTGGCCCCCATCTTCATTATGAAATTCGCGTTAATGGGGTCCACCAAGATCCTGAAAAAATAAAATTACCTAAGCAGTCTTTCGTGCCAAGTAGCGCAATGCCAGAGTTTCAAAAAAGAGCAAGACAAATTCTTCAGGATCTTAACATAAAGTAACACTCTTTTATTCTTCAGTTTTATCAATACCCCAGCTATAGCGCAATCGATTAAAATGAATACTTTAGTTCGTTTTATAGTCCTTATGCATTCCAGTTTGCAAACAAAGCTATCCCTACCTCTTCTTCATCGTGGCAAGGTGAGGGATATTTTTGATATTGACAAAAACAACATGCTCATAGTTACAACCGATAGACTTTCAGCCTTTGATGTTGTTTTTGACCAGCCAATTCCAGAAAAAGGGAAGGTTCTTACATCAATAGCAAACTATTGGTTTGGCAAAACTGAGCATATTGTTCAAAACCACTTAACTAATATTGGGCTTGAAGAAGTGTTGTCAAGCGATGAGGCTGAAGCGCTTGAAGGTAGGGCGATAGTTGTAAAAAAACTCAAACCACTGCCTATTGAAGCTGTTGTAAGGGGCTACTTAATTGGCTCTGGCTGGAAAGAATACTTAGGGTCTGGATCTGTTTGTGGAATAGACCTCCCTCCTAATATGGTGCTTGCTGAAAAACTTAAAAACCCTATTTTTACTCCTTCTTCAAAAGCTGCAGCAGGTGAGCATGATGCCAATATATCTTTTAAAGAAGTTGCTTCGCTAGTGGGTGCAGATATTGCAGAGCAAATCAAAAAAATAAGCCTTGCTCTTTATAATTTTGCTGAAAAACACGCGCTATCTCGAAGCATTATTATTGCTGACACAAAATTTGAATTTGGCNTAGACTCTGAAAATAAGCTNACCCTAATGGATGAAATTTTAACCCCAGANTCGTCGAGATTCTGGTCTTTGCCTGACTATGCTTCAGGGAAAAGCCCCAAAAGCTTTGATAAGCAAATTATCAGGGACTATCTTGAAACGCTTGACTGGGATAAAACCCCTCCTGCTCCGATAATTCCAGGGTCAATTATGAATAAAACTGCTGAAAAATATAGGGACATACAAGTGATACTATGCAGTTAAGTGGCCACATAAAAATGATGAATACCTCTCTTGAAGGAGGCAGTGCAAAATACAGCCTTCCTATTGGCGAGGATCTAATTGACATGAACGCTGTTGTAGGAAAGCATATTGAGCTCAAATATAATGACGTAATACTTTGTGCTAATTGTGGAATGAGGACAAAAAAAAGCTGGTCTGGGGGCTATTGCTTTCCATGCACCCAGGTTTTAGCTAGATGCGACTTATGCATCATGAGGCCTGAGACTTGTCACTATTCTAAGGGCACCTGCAGGGAGCCGCAATGGGGCCTTAACTACTGTTTCCAACCAACCATTATTTATCTTGCAAATACATCTAAGCCGAAGGTTGGAGTCACCAATAAAAAAAGGCTTTATAGCCGCTGGATTGAACAAGGGGCAGTTTCAGCGCTGCCTATAATTGAGGCAAAGTCACGTCTAGACTCTGGGAAGATTGAGGTTGCATTAAAACAATTTGTGGCCGACAAAACAAACTGGCGAAATATGCTGAAAAATGAAGTGGAGCTATCAGATCTTACCTCCCTAAAAGAGACATTACTTGGTGAAATTGCAGCTACGGTAAAAGAAACTGAGGCTTCAGTCCTCAGCGATGATGAGGTAAATATTAGCTACCCTGTGCTAAAATATCCTGCAAAGGTTGTGTCTTTAAACTTTGATAAAACGCCTATCATCTCAGGTGTTCTAGAGGGCATAAAAGGACAATATTTGCTGTTGAATACTGGTGTGCTTAATATAAGAAAATTTAGCTCATATCACCTTACAATCAGTAGCTAATGGACTAATGAAAGTCAATATGATAAATTCTGCCAAACAATTTATAAATCAAAAAAATAAGCGATTAACCCTTCTTGGCATGTCTGGCGTAGGTAAGACTCATCTTGCTAAACTTGTTGGCGAAGAAGGTGGATGGTACCATTTTTCTGGAGATTATAGAATTGGAGCGACTCATCTTAAAGAGGACATCATTAATAATGTAGCTAATAAAATGAAAAATGATTCATGGCTTAAGCCACTTCTAGAAAATAACTCTATAAGTATTAATAGTCAAGTTACTTTTGATAACTTAGAGCCAATTTCTGCGTTCCTTGGAAAGGTTGGCAATCCTGAAGAAGGTGGTCTTCCTGTTGAGGAGTTTATTCATCGCCAAAGTCTTTTCTTGGAAGCAGAAAAAAAGACAATGTATGAGGTTCCTCATTTTATTAATCAGTCTTTAAAAGACGGTTATGCCCATTTTATTAATGATGCTGGGGGAAGTCTATGCGAGCTAGAAGACAAAAAACTTTATCAACTTCTGTCAGAGAAAACGCTAATTATTTATATTAAAACAAGCAAGGAAAATGAGAGATTGCTTATTGATAGAGCCAAAAGCCAGCCAAAGCCAATGTACTATAACCCAAAGTTTTTTGAGGGAGCTCTCCACTCCTACTTGAAAGAAAATAGTTTAGCTTACGCAGCTCAAATTAACCCAAATGCATTTGTTACCTGGGTGTTTCCAAAACTAGTTGCAGATAGGCTTAAAAAATACAGCGCACTTGCGGATAAATATGGCTGCACAATTGAAAGTGATGCGCTTCATAAGTGCAACTCTGCAAAGGACGTTTTAAATTTAATCTCTAGCGCGCTTAAATAACATGCCTCTAATAGCACACTCTAAACTACCTTCATTTGAACGTCTTGCAAAACAAGGCGAAACAATTCTTTCTGTTGAGAGAGCCCAACATCAAACCATTAGAGAGCTTCATATTGGGTTATTAAATATGATGCCCGATTCTGCGCTTGAAGCAACAGAGAGGCAATTTTTTCGATTGGTAGGCCATTCAAATCAAATTGCTCAGTTTTATGTCCACCCTTTTTCACTTTCAAGCATCAAAAGAGGAAAACATGCGACAGCGCACATTAAAGAGCACTATAAAACCTTTGAAGAAATTAAACTTCAAGGACTTGATGCGCTAATTATTACGGGCGCCAATGTGACTGATCCAGACCTTCAGCTCGCTCCATTTTATGAACAGCTGAGAGAGGTAGTTGACTGGTCTTATGAAAACGTAACCTCGACCTTATGCTCTTGCCTTGCAACCCATGCTGTTTTAGAGTTTAAGTATGGCCAGAAAAGAAAGGCCGTTGGAAAAAAACATTGGGGTGTATTTCCTCATCAGGTAATTGATAGAACACATCCTCTTGTTAAGGGCGTTAACACACGCTTTGACATACCACACTCACGATTTAATGAGGTCACTGAGTCGCAATTTGAAGAGGCAAAGGCTGTAGTTTTAGCTAAAAGTCCTATTGGTGTTCACCTTGCTGTTAGTCCTGATCTTTTTAGAATTGTCTTCTTTCAAGGGCATCCTGAGTATGACTCCGTCAGTCTTTTAAAGGAATATAAGAGAGAAGTTTTGCTTTACCTCGAAAAAAGAAGCTCAGACTACCCACCATTTCCAAGCAATTATTTGTCACTACAAAGTCGCGCTATTTTGAGAGAGTATCGCGCTAGGCTCATAAATAAAACGGCGACTATTAACGACTTTCCGGAAAAGCTTCTTACAAAAACCCTAGATAACACCTGGCATGATAGTGCTAGTGCTGTTATTAACAACTGGATTGGCTGTGTTTATCAGGTAACTAATGAAAACATTAGAAAGCCTTTTATGCAGACTATTGACCCAAATAATCCGCTAAACCTAGAGAAGTGACGGAGTTAACGAGTGNCCTCTTAAGTTGGTTTATAAAGCATGGCAGAAAAAACCTTCCTTGGCAATCTAGCCCTCCAAATGGATATNACGTATGGCTATCTGAGGTTATGTTGCAACAAACTCAAGTTAAAACTGTTATTGATTATTTCAACAACTTCATTAAAAAATTTCCAGACATAACTTCGCTCGCTACTGCAAGCGAGGATGATGTTTTGGCCGCATGGGCTGGCCTTGGCTACTATAGTCGAGCTCGTAATTTACATAAAACTGCACAAATTACCTTATCTCTTTACGGAGGTATTTTTCCCAAAACCTATTCAGAAGTTATAGCGCTTCCTGGGGTTGGCAAGTCAACTGCTGGAGCTATTTTATCTCTTACGTTCAACCAGCCACATGCAATCCTTGATGGCAATGTTAAACGGGTCTTGGCAAGGTATCATAGAGTAGAAGGTCATTATAGCTCGAGCAGTGTTATGAATGAATTATGGCGACTTGCTGAGCTTCATACTCCTGAAAAACAAAATGCAGAATACACACAAGCAATAATGGATGTTGGGGCTACTGTTTGCACCCCAAGAAATCCAAACTGTCAAAGCTGCCCTATATCTAAGAATTGTGGTGCCTTTATTCACAATCAACAGGACACCTATCCAAATAAAAAGCCTAAAAAAATAAAACCCGAACGAAATATTGTATTCTTAATTTATAAAAATGAAAAAGGTGAAATTCACCTTAAAAAAAGACCAAGCGAAGGCATCTGGGGTGGGCTATGGAGCTTTGCTGAGTGCTCAGAAAATGAAGCAGAAATAGAAGAGACAATTATTAACCACAACCCTAAGGCAAAAATTGTCGAATCACTGACTAGATTCAAACATTCATTTAGTCATTACACTCTTTGGATTAATCCGATTATTGTAANCTCCCCAGGGTCAGCTGATAATTACCATAAAATAAACAGCATCGCTCTTGGCGTTCCTGCTCCAGTNAAAAAAATTATTCATTCACTTGATTTACTAAATCATCATTAAGGCTGTGAGTAAAATAACCTAATGGAACTAATACGTGGCCTTCATAATCTTAAACACCTGTCTGACTGTGTTCTTACCATTGGTAATTTTGATGGTGTACATGTGGGCCATCAACAAATACTAAAAAAACTTGTCTCAACTGCAAAAAATAAAGGCATGCCATCTCTTGTAATTTCTTTTTCTGTGACCCCTGAATCTTTTTTTGGAAGAACAAAAGCGAAACTAAGCAGCTTTCGTGACAAACACCTTTTTCTTGAGTCGCTTGGGATAGATAAACACCTTTTAATAAGGTTTAACAAAACTTTTTCCGAAATAAGTGCAGAGTCTTTTATTAGCCAAATACTAGTTAACAAAGTTGGCGCAAAGCATTGCTTTATTGGTGATGATTTTCGTTTTGGTAAGGGTCGTCTTGGAGACTTTTCAATGCTTCAAGAGATGTCATCTGAAAAAGGCTATTTAGTTAACAAGATCAAAGCAGTTCATCTTGAAGGTCAACGAGTTAGCAGCTCAGCAATACGAAAATTACTCTCCGAAGGAGACTTTAAAAAGGCTCAAAGTTACCTTGGAAGACCATTTTCAATTAGCGGCAGGGTTGCGCATGGTGAAAAAATGGGGAGAACAATTGGATTTCCTACGGCAAATATAAGTATCAGGCGAAAGCTGAGCCCTGTTCTTGGCGTCTATAGTGTACTAGTTAATATTAATAATACTACCTATACTGGGGTGTGTAATATTGGGAAACGACCAACAATAGGAGGCACTAAGGTTCTTTTGGAGGTTTTTATCTTTAACTTTGATCAAGAAATTTATGGTGAACATGCGACTGTTATTTTCAAACAAAAGTGCAGGGATGAATTAAAGTTTAATTCGCTTAAAGAACTAAAAATTCAAATTAAAAATGATGTTGAAAAAAGCAAAGATTACTTTAAAAATATGGATTTTTTAAGTTACTAGCTTCCAAGAGAGGTCCTCTCCTGCAAAAAAGGGAACTACCTGTGAGCCAGAAAAATTATAGCTCTCAGGTATTCCCCACGTAGTCTTTTCTAGTGTAATTTTTTCGTGGTTTCTTTCAAGACCATAAAAATCAGCGCCAAAGAAAGATGCAAACCCCTCTAACTTATCAATTTTTCCAGCCCCATCAAATGCTTCGGCATAAAGCTCAATAGCTGCATGTGCGCTAAAGACTCCTGCACATCCACAGGAGGACTCTTTTTGATGCTTCTCGTGTGGCGCCGAATCTGTGCCTAGAAAAAATTTTGGCCTTCCTGAGGTCGCCGCTGCAATTAGTGACTCTTGGTGCGGGGATTGTCTTTTCAGCACAGGTAAGCAGTAAAAATGTGGCTTAATTCCACCTACAAGCATATGGTTTCTGTTTGCTAAAAGATGGTGTGGAGTTATTGTTGCTGCTATGTTTGCTTCACATTCATTTATAAAGTCAACAGCGTCTTTTGTGGTTATGTGCTCAAGGACTATTTTGAGGTCAGGGAAGTCTCGAACTAGTTTAGTTAACGTTTTGTCTATAAAAACTTTTTCTCGGTCGAAGATATCAATGTCATTATCAGTTACCTCTCCATGTATTAGCAGTGGCAGTCCTTCTTTTTGCATTTGCTCTAAAACAGGATAAGTACTTAATAGGTTTGTCACTCCGCTATCTGAGTTAGTTGTAGCTCCAGCAGGATAAAGTTTTACAGCATGAACCTCTTGTGCCTCGCTCGCCTCAATAATTTCATTTTTAGTTGTCTGGTCTGTGAGATAAAGCACCATCAGAGGGTTAAAAGTTGTTTCTGCTGGCAAGGCGCTCATAATCTCTTTACGATAATCTATTGCTTGCGATACGTTTCTTATTGGCGGAGAAAGATTTGGCATAATGACCCCTCTTCCCATCTGAAGAGCGCTCATGCCAACAACAGACTTCATTGCACGCCCTCCTCTAAGATGAAGATGCCAGTCGTCTGGCTTAGTGAGCGTTATTCTCTCCATTTAGAACGCACTGCCTCCAAAAAATATGTGTTAACCATGGCACTGCTTATATTTTTTTCCAGAGCCACAAGGGCAAGGGTCATTTCTCCCAACCTTTAACTTGGAGGGTTGTCTAATAACTCTTGGTCTTGGGGCTGTTGGTTTTTTTGCCGGGGAAGGGCTATTTGTTTCCTGGCCCTCCATGTCGCTTGATGCCGAGGAAAGCTGATCTTTGACTTGCTCAATATTCTCAATATTAAGACTACAAAGCGCTTTAACCATTTCACTGTTGATTGTGTCAAGCAAAACTGTAAACATCGAAAAAGACTCGCGCTTATATTCCTGCACAGGATTTTTCTGCCCATATCCTCGTAAATTAACGCTTTGCCTTAACTGATCCATAACCGCAAGATGGTCTTTCCAATGATGATCAAGGGCTTTAAGCATAACTGCTTTTTCAAAGGTTCTCATAGTTTCGCTGCCTATAGCGGTCTCTTTAACTTTATGTGAAACCATAAAGCCTTCCAATATCATTTTTAAAACCTGGTCCACATTAAGGCCTTCGTCAATACTTTTTTGTACTGGTATATCTGAAGAGTAATCTAAAGCTAAAGCACTTTCAAGACCCCCAACATCCCAATCTGCCTCAAGCACTTTTGGAGAAATATATTCAAAAAATAGGTCGCTAATTACGCCATCCCTAATGTTTTCATACCGCTCCTTGACATCTTCTGTCCCCATTAACTCATCTCTTAGCTGGTAAACCACTTTTCTTTGATCATTTGCAACATCATCATATTCAAGAAGGTGTTTTCGCGCATCATAATGCATCCCCTCTACTTTCTTTTGTGCATTGGCAATTGTTTTATTCAGCCAACTATGCTCAAGGGCTTCTCCTTCCTTCATACCAAGCTTTTTCATCATGGAGGCTGTTTTTTCAGATGCGAATATCTTCATTAAGCTATCTTCAAGTGACAGATAAAATCGCGTTGAACCAATATCTCCCTGCCTTCCTGATCGACCACGTAGTTGGTTGTCAACCCTTCGTGACTCATTGCGCTCTGTACCAATTATATGCAGCCCTCCCGAGTCTATAACGCTTTGATGCTTAGCTTTCCAAGACTCTGTTTCAGCCTCACTGGCGCCTTCTAAGGGCCTTCCCCCTAAAACAATGTCTGTTCCCCTTCCAGCCATATTTGTTGAAATAGTTACGGCTCCTGGAGCCCCAGCATTTGCAATAATCTCAGCTTCGCGTTGGTGCTGCTTCGCGTTAAGAACCTCGTGTTTAATTTTATTTTTCGTTAGAAGGGCAGAAACACTTTCCGAGCTTTCGATGCTGTTTGTTCCCACAAGAACTGGCTGCATAATTTTTTGACACGCCTGAATGTCTTTCATAACAGCGTCAAGCTTTTCATTCATCGTTCCATAAATTAGGTCTGAGTGATCAATCCTTGAGGAGATTGTATTAGGGGGGACAACAACAACCTCTAGGCCATAAATATCTTGAAGTTCAGAGGCCTCTGTTTCAGCTGTTCCAGTCATTCCTGATAGCTTCTCGTAAAGCCTAAAGTAGTTTTGATAGGTTATCGACGCCAGCGTTTGATTTTCTTTTTTAATGCTTACATTTTCCTTTGCCTCTATTGCCTGATGAAGACCTTCCGACCATCTTCTGCCTTCCATTGTTCTTCCAGTAAACTCATCAACAATGACAACCTCATCATCTTTAACGAGATAGTCAATATTTTTTTTAAACAATACATGGGCTCTTAGTCCGGACAACAAGTGCTGCATCAAAATAATATTGCTGGAGTCATATAGGCTTGACTCAGGAGCCAAGGCTCCGGCCTCTATAAGCATATCTTCAGCTTTAATATGTCCGTCATCAGTAAGAAAAACTTGTTTATGCTTTTCATCAAGCGTATAGTCGCCTGCGTCTATAATCTCAACCTCCTTACCTTCCCCAACCTCGGTTTGCAGTGTGAAGCTTGGAATCATTTTATCTATCGCGATGTAAACCTCAGCGTGATCGCCTGTTGGGCCGGATATAACTAGTGGCGTCCTAGCCTCATCGATTAAGATCGAGTCGACCTCATCAATAATTGCAAAGGCTAGCTTTTTCTGTGTTTTTTGCTCTTGAGAGAACGCCATATTGTCTCTAAGATAGTCAAAACCAAGCTCGTTATTTGTTGCATAAGTGATATCGCAAGAATATGCTACTTGTTTTTCATCGCCAGACATTCCTGAAAAAACCGTTCCAACTGAAAGCCCAAGAAAAGAAAATACTTTTCCCATCCATTCCGAGTCACGCTTTGCTAAATAGTCATTCACGGTGACAATGTGGACTCCTTTTCCAGAAAGAGCGTTCAGATAGGCTGGAAGAGTTGCAACCAATGTCTTTCCTTCACCAGTTCCCATTTCCGAAATGCTGCCCTCGTTAAGAACCATGCCTCCAATAAGCTGAACATCATAATGCCTAAGACCCAAAACCCTTTGACTTGCTTCTCTGACAACAGCGAAGGACTCAGCTAGAATACTTTCCATACTCTCTTTATTATTAAGCCTCTCTTTTAACGCTTCTGTCATTGAGACAAGCTCATCATCGCTCATTGAGCGCATCTTTTCTTCCAACGAATTGATTTTGGAAACTTGGCCGTTATACTTTTTTATTAGCCGGTCATTATGAGACCCTAAAACTTTTGATAAAACATTATTTATAATACTCATAGAAGAAGAACGCAATTAATTAACAAAACTGAGGTATTTTCTCATATATGCAAGACAAAACAAAAGGAAACCCTAGAAATTTTAAAGTTGGCAGCAATCTAAGCGACTTATTTGAAAAAGCAAAAGAACACAACCACTTAAACGCGTTAATTAAGGCCGAATTCTCGGATCAATTTAAAGGCCTCAATCTTTGCTTTTTAGGCTCTCAAAGCGCTACCTTGCTTGCTAAAAACTCATCCATAGCTTTCCGCGCTGAAAAACAAAAAAAACAGCTCCTCTCTTTAATTAAAAAAATCGACGGCCTTACAAATATAAAATCAATCTCCATTAAAGTTGATAAAAAAAACTAGTGGTCATTTGAATCATTTTTTGCTTTTAAATATCAACCATTTACATTATAATAGTGCGGTTTTTTATCTTAATATCTTAAAACATTTTTATGTCTGAACAAACAATTGACTTAAAGAAAAGACGTTTTTTAACCAAAGCAACTAGTGTAGTTGGTGCGGTTGGTGTTGGTTTTGCAGCGTGGCCTTTTTTATCAACATGGAAGCCGTCGGCTAAAGCTAAAGCGGCTGGAGCGCCTATAGATGTTGATATTTCTAAATTAGAGTCTGGTCAGCTTGTTCGTGTCTTATGGCGTAAAAAACCTGTGTGGATATTTAAACGTGATGAAAAAGCACTAGAATCTCTTGACTCAGAAGACCTAATTAAAAATCTGGATGATCCAGATGGAACAGGCAACTCTAAAAACCAACAACCAAATTATGTAACCTCTAATTTTCGAACTATCAAAAACAAAGAAAGTATTGCTGTTATCGTTGGGGTTTGCACGCACTTGGGCTGCTCTCCAACATATAGACCAGAGCCTGGTGCCGCTGATCTTGGTGGGGATAGTTGGAAAGGTGGTTTTTATTGCCCATGTCATGGCTCTAAGTTTGATCTTGCTGGAAGAGTTTATGCAGGTGTACCTGCTCCAACTAACCTAGCAATACCTCCGTATCAATACGTCACTGATTCATTGATTCGTATTGGAGTTGACCAACAAAAAACATAAAAGAAATATATGAATAATAAACAAAGCTGGATAGACCAAAGATTTCCGTTATCTAAAGTTATTAATGAGCATTTAGCAGAATACTACACCCCCAGAAACTTTAACTTCTGGTATTTCTTTGGCGGTTTAGCAGTGGTGATGCTTATAATGCAGCTGGTTACTGGGATATTCTTAACTATGCACTATAAACCTGACGCAGAGTACGCTTTTGCCTCAGTTGAGTATATTATGAGAGACGTTGAATGGGGCTGGTTTATACGCTATATGCATTCGACAGGAGCCTCAGCTTTTTTTGTAATAATTTATCTTCATATGATGCGCGCCCTTTTGTACGGCTCTTATAAGGGGCCAAGGGAATTGATATGGATACTGGGAATGGTGCTATATATTCTTTTATTAGCTGAAGCTTTCATGGGCTATGTTTTGCCTTGGGGGCAAATGTCGTTTTGGGGCGCTCAAGTAATTATTTCACTTTTTGGCTCAGT
>JGI26261J51718_1000588_pt1 | contig 17733 bp, 18 predicted proteins | sample SaaInlV_135m_DNA_3_FD_51718 | JGI IMG/M metagenome (IMG submission 51718)
ACCGCAACAGGAGCAGCAGCACTAACACCAAACTCTTCCTCGAGCGCCTTTACGACGTCTGCAAGGTCAAGAACCGACATAGCTTTGATCTCTTCGATCAGATCTTCTTTACTTAGGGCCATTTCAGGACTCTCCAAAATTTGTCTCGAAAACAATCGAGAACTAATAACAAACTAATAAATATCTTTCAGCACCACGCGCATCAGCTAAGCAGCTTCATCACTCTGCTGATTATCCACATGGCGCTGAAGCACCGTGGCGAGAGCCCTAACAGGACCACTCATAACCATCACCAATCCAGTAATAGGACTGTTCATCGAACCAAGCATCTTCGCAATAAGCTCATCCTTAGAAGGAAGCGTCGCAAGATCTTTAATCCGATCAGCCGACAAAACGGCAGCATCCAACATTCCACCAATAATGTTTATCGGCAGTTCTTTGTCTTTGGAATACTTCACAAAAGCCTTCGCAGCAGCAGCCGGATCACCATCAGTAACGACAAACCCAATAGGTCCAGTCATCACATCCTTCAATTCCGAACGACCAGCCTCGTCAGCAGCAATCCGCGCAAAAGTGTTCTTCACAACCTTAAAACGCGCACCATTACTACGCAGCTCTTGACGTAAACCGGTCATACCAGCAACATCAACACCACTATACTCAGCAGCAATTACAAGCGGAGAAGCTTCGAAGATGTCTTTCATCTCCGCAACTGCCGCTCTTCCTTTATCAGTTGGCATTCGACCTCCTATCTGGACCCCAACATAGAAAGCCGGCTAAAAAAAGCCAATAAAAAACCCGGAACCTAGTCCGGGGCAAAAATGCACTCGCCTAAAAAGACGAGGTATGCACGATCTAAACCTCGGATGGCGCCTAAAGCATTACCCCGTCTAAACGGGACCAACTGTCTGCGGTCGCAGTATTCAACTGTATTCAATCAATTCTAACAACAACAACGCCCCAAAAGCCAACAATTCTCGATCGACTCACAACAACCGACCCTGTCATCCTGAATTCATTTCCATGGTCAATCGAGCACCCTCACACATCGCGTCGCTCAGACAACCAAGAACAAAAAAAGCCCCAAGCATAACGCCAGGGGCTTTTCTAATATTCACAATCATCTCTCGGCTTGATGAAGCCTTCTGCACTGCCAACAACCTGTCCCGTTCCAGACGGAAGGGCTAGGTTAGGAGACTGCGACGCAGAGTCGAGCATCCCGATGACGAGCCCGCCGACGCTAGCTCTGTGTCAACGCCTCTAACGCACTCTGGTCCAAGCTAAAACTCGGACCCATCGTCGTGCAAAGAGTTACCTTCTTAATCAGCGAACCCTTCACACCCTCAGGCTTGGCCCGAAGAATCGTAGAGTAAACGCTCGAAAGATTATCCAAAATCTGCTTGTCATCGAAACCAACCGTACCAATACGAACGTGAATGTTCGCACCACGATCCAGCTTGATCTCAGCTCGGCCCTTCTTCGCACTCTCAACAGCCGCCCCAACCCTATCGGGTTGAACAACAGTATTCGTACGAGGATTAGGCATCAAACCCTTACGACCAAGGTATCGACCCAGCTTACCGATCTTACCCATCTGATCAGGAGTAGCGATAGCAACATCAAAATCGCTCCAGCCACCCTCAATCTTCTTCACATACTCATCGTCCGAAATATACTCGGCACCGGCCTCAGTCGCAGCCCGAGCCGCATCACCCTGAGCAAACACGAAAACACGAACATTCTTACCAGTACCGTGCGGAAGATCCGCAATCTCTCGAATCTGCTGATCCGAATGTCGAGGGTCAGCGCTAGTCGCAACGTGCAGTTCTACAGCCTCAGCGAACTTCACCTTGGAAAACTCTTTTGCCAAAGCAACCGCAGATTCAGGAGTGTGATCCTCCAAACCCGCCGCCTTAAGAGCTTCGTTATAACGTTTTCCGTGCTTAGCCATATCTCAATCTCCCGCCGGTAATCCTGGCTCCCCCTAAACGGGGTCCTTGCGCCCGGGCCGACAAATTAAAAGATCCACCAGTTCGAAACCCGAACTAGCCAGAAACTTCCACACCCATACTTCGGGCGCTACCTTCAATAATTTTCATCGCCGCATCAACATCATTCGTGTTCAAGTCAGGCATCTTCACCGTAGCAATCTCTCGAATCTTAGCCCGAGAAATCTTGCCAGCAGTCGTAATACCAACCGTTCCAGAACCGCTAGCAATACCGGCAGCCTTCTTAATCATGTCCGAAGCAGGCGGAGTCTTGAGCTCGATCGAAAACGACCGGTCTGCGTAAACAGTGAGCTCAACAGGAACAATGTTCCCAGCAAGCGAAGCAGAACGTTCGTTATATTCCTTAACGAACTGCATGATGTTCACACCGTGTTGACCAAGAGCAGGACCAACAGGAGGAGCCGGAGTGGCACCACCAGCTGGCAATTGCAACTTGATAATGGCTGTTACTTTCTTAGCCAACGAAACGTTCCTTCATTACTAACCCCACCAACAATAAAAATAATGGCAGGAATCGATTACTAAATAACTACGACTTCTCTATTTGCAAAAAGTCCAGTTCAACCGGCGTCTCACGCCCGAAGAACGAAACATGAACGCGAATCTTCCCGCGTTCCTCAAGCACCTCATCAACAGTGCCCATAAAGTCAGCAAACGGACCATCTTTGATCCGAACCGACTCACCCTGCTCATACCCAATGCGAACCCGCGGGGCATCCGAAGTCATTCGACTCATAATCCGGTCAACCTCCGCATCTTCCAACGGAACCGGCTTAGGGCGCTTCTCCTGATCGTCTTCAGCAGAAATAAATCCAGTAACACCAGGAGTGTTCCGAACCACGTACCACGACTCCTCATCCATCAACATCTGAACAATGAGGTAACCCGCATACATCTTCTTCTGAACAGTCTTCCGCTCACCCTCTTTGATCTCTACCTCTTCTTCAGTAGGAACCACAACGTTCAGGATCTTATCCTTCACATCCATCGTGTTAATCCGCTGTTCCAGATTCTTCTGAACGCGATCTTCCTGACCAGAGTAAGTGTGAACAATGTACCAGCGAGCTGAAGTACTCCCGGCGATGTCGCTATAAGAAGTCATAACTATGTTCCCGAAATCTCGGCAATCAATCGAGCAAACGCCATATCGACCAGACCGAGAAATAACCCGATCGCAGCCGACAACAGAATCACCAGCACAGTAAGTCGAGTTGCCACTTGCCGTGTCGGCCAAGAAACCTTTCGGAGCTCCGAAAAGACCTCACCAAAGAACCGGAAGATTGAAAATCCTCCAGCACCCGAAACGCCGGGACCCGATGTACTACGTGCTGGTGTTCGTGCCAACTCGATTCCTTACCTTTTCTCTCGAAACAACGTCACCTTGCGCTCAACAGGGCAAAACTTCTTCAGTTCAACCCGGTCCGGAGTGTTACGTCGATTCTTCTCGGTGTGGTAGTTGTAAGCCTTGCACTCTGTACAAAGCATATCCACCAATGTGCGTACCGCACTCTTCTTAGCCATAGTTACGCTCTACAAATCCTATTGGGTTCAAACCCGAATACATCTGGAAATTCCCGACCCCAGAAAGTCGCGCTAGCGCCCGCCAGAAAACTAGCGGGCGCTAGCTAAAGATTTCAGAAACTAGTCCAGAACCTCAATGATCACACCCGAGCCCACAGTTCGTCCACCCTCACGGATAGCGAACCGAAGGTTCTCTTCAAGAGCAACAGGGTAACCAAGTTCAATTTCCATAACGGTGTTATCGCCAGGCATAACCATCTCCACACCGGCTTCTAGGTTAATAGCACCTGTAACGTCGGTAGTTCGGATGTAGAACTGAGGTCGGTAACCAGGGAAGAACGGCGTGTGTCGTCCACCTTCGTCAGCAGTCAAAACATAAACCTGAGCCTTGGCCTTAGTCGAAGGTGTAATCGATCCAGGCTTAGCCAGAACGGCACCACGAGAAACATCTTCTCGCTCAATACCTCGAATCAAGCAACCAACAGCATCACCAGGCAAACCCTCTTCAAGAGTCTTGTGGAACATCTCGACACCAGTAACGGTAGTAGCGACTGTCTTACCAAAACCAACAATCTCAATCTGATCGCCAGTCTTTACGATTCCACGCTCAACCCGACCAGTAACAACAGTTCCTCGACCCTTGATGCCAAATACATCTTCAACAGGCATGAGGAAAGGAAGGTCGGTCTCTCGCTCCGGCACATCAATGTAATCATCAACAGCCTGCATCAACTCGCCAATCGACTTGACCCACTTGTTGTCAGCGTCCTCAGCATTCTCAAGAGCCTCAAGAGCAGAAACCTGAACAACCGGAAGGTCATCACCAGGGAAACCGTTCTTAGTAAGAAGCTCACGAACTTCCATCTCAACAAGCTCAAGCAACTCTTCATCATCAACAACATCACTCTTGTTCAAAGCAACAACCAGCTTTGGGACGTTTACTTGGCGAGCAAGCAGAATGTGTTCGTAAGTCTGTGGCATAGGGCCGTCTGCAGCCGAAACCACCAGAATAGCGCCGTCCATCTGGGCAGCACCAGTAATCATGTTCTTAATGTAGTCNGCGTGACCCGGGCAATCCACGTGAGCATAGTGACGTGTGTCCGTCTCATACTCTGTGTGAGTTGTCGCTATGGTCACACCACGCTCACGCTCTTCAGGAGCGTTATCAATTTCATCAAAAGCCTTCGCCGTAACGTTAGCTTGGGTCTGAGCGAGCACGTTGGTGATGGCACTAGTAAGCGTTGTCTTACCGTGGTCAACGTGTCCGATCGTACCCACGTTTACGTGAGCTTTACTTCGGTCAAATACTTGCTTTGCCATTATTTCTCTCTACGCCTCCTATTAGCGGAGGTCTCCTAACGTGCGCTTTAAATCAGGCGCTTATATTAATTGGTGCTCAGTTTGGAGCCCACGCCGAGGATTGAACTCGGGACCTCATTCTTACCAAGAATGCGCTCTACCACTGAGCTACGTGGGCCCGAGGTAACCTCGCAAACGAGGGAATTCCCAAAAACTAACCCAAACTGTAATTCTGGTGCAGGGAGTAGGATTCGAACCTACGAAGCCGTCAAGCGGCAGATTTACAGTCTGCTGGGTTTAACCACTCCCCAATCCCTGCCCAAACAAAAACTTTACCACAGCAAAAGCGAAATTCACTACGCGTGGCAAGCACATTCGTAAGGTTTTTTAACACCCAGAAATTGCGAACCAGTTAAGATCTAAAACAAATGGAGCCCTTGGAGGGATTCGAACCCACGACCTACTGATTACAAATCAGTTGCGCTAGCCACTGCGCCACAAGGGCTCCGACAGTTGAAAAACAACCGTTATTAACAGTAGCCACCAATCCCCGAACAGGTCAATAGATATCGCAACGCGGTTCAGTCAGGCTCCGGTCGCAGTTATCGGTAATTGGAGATGTTGCACTCAAACACTTTTGTGACGTATCAATGGGCCCAGTCGGCTGAGATGGCGCCTAACCGCAAGTGCATTCAGCCCCATTTACTTTTCGAGCAAGGAATTTCTAAAGTATGAAAAGCGTCAACAAGAAACTGATTTAAGCGAAGATTTCATATCTCAAACTTCCGAAAGACTCCATTTCGCAAACCAGTAGCATCTCAACCGACTTCCGATCTAGATTCTTATCAAATCGAATTCAACTTAATCAAAAACCACTCACACCGATTTACTGTACTAAATCTCGCCAGCAACCAACTAATGTCAAGAGTAAACCCATCACCTACCCGCTCCACGGCGAGCCCCGCATCGTCGCCTCATTCACCACGATCCGCATCACCTCCGCCAAAGGCAATCCCGTCTCGCGAGCAATCTCCCTACAAGCCTCGTACTCCGGAGCCGCCTGCGCGATCGTGTCGCCAATACGCTTTAACTTCACCGGCACCTTACCCAACGAAGTATCTACATTCACAATCTGACGTTCAGCCTCGTATCGACGCACCGGCCTACGACGCACACCCAGCGTAGATGTCTCCTTAAGTATCAATTCAGCAGCAGCATCAACCAAATCTCGACCCACTAAAACTGAAAGCATCGTCGCAGGCCGGTTCTTCTTCATCTGAATTGGCGTAAACCAAACATCTAAACAGCCCATCTCCATCAATTGTTCATGCACATAGCCCAAAACCTCACCCGGAGAATCATCAATATTGGTCTCAAGCTCCATTATCTCCGGACGTCGTTGACCGGGTCCACCACGACCCCATCTTGAACGACTATCACCAAGCCACAACCCAACTACATTAGAAAAGCCCTCTGGATCACGCTGACCCGCACCATACCCAATACGATCAGCATTGAACTCAACCGGCGTAAACTCCGCCAGAGTAGAAACAATCGCAGCACCCGTCGGAGTCACAGCCTCGCCAATCGGCTGCCGTCCGCCCGCACGCACGGGGACAGCCGACGCTTTATAGATCGCAGCCGTAGCAATCGAAGTCGCCCCCATAGCACCATGACTACTGCCCGAAGATCCAGTCCCAGTGGGGAACGCTGAAGCGTGAATCTTACTCACACCCAGCAACCGCATCCCGATGACCGTCGAAGAAATATCCACCAACGTATCGACCGTACCTAGCTCGTGCAAATGCGTCGATCCAGCCTCACCACCGTGCACAGAGGCCTCAGCAATAGCCAAAACATCGAAAATTCGTTTGATCGAACGCTTATCGGAATCTTCTAACGTGGAACTCTCAATCGAAGAATAAAAGTCGCCCCATGTCCGCTTTCGATCGCCATCATCGTCCAAAACCACATCAACCAAGATCGCCTGTAAACCGCCGCGGTTGACCAACGTCTTCTCAAGCCGATACCCACGATCCGGAAACTTATCGAGCTCAACCTGCAACTCGTCCAAATCCAGGCCCGCCGCCACCATCGCGCCCAGCAGCATGTCGCCACTAGCGCCACCAATCATGTCGATGTAAGCAGTTAATTCAGACAACTTAGGTGAAACCTTTTCGGTTTCCCTTCCATACGGAAGGGCTAGGGTAGGAGAATTACAAAGCTGGGCTGAGCTACAAAGTAGCCAAAAGTAACGATCGGTCGCAACGCTCTACCAAGTGCGAATGCACGCCTCTAGCATAGCGATATGTGAGGGAGAATCCTACAACCCATAGACCGTCATTACGAGGACGAACAAAGCTGCAAGTAGCAATCGTTGTCTCAAATATCCCCTTAACAAATATTACTTCGTCCGAGAACCTAAATCACCAAGCGCAGCATTTAGCCCACCCGACCTAAAACCCTTAGGCTCAAACTCCATAGACGCATACCCAGCACCAACAACAATAGCCTCAGCCTGAGCTCTAACGACTTCAAATCGAACAAAATCTTCCATAGGAATCTCAACCCGGCCAACATCACCATGATGACGAACCCGAACCACACTGAACCCTAAGTCACGCAAGCCCTTCTCTGCCTTACCAATCTTCCCAAGTGCATCAACCGAAACCATCGTTCCATAAGGAATTCTCGACGATAAACACGGCTGCGCTGGCTTATCCCAAGTCGGCAAATCCATTCGTTTGGAAAGATCTCGAATGTCCTGTTTATTCATCCTCGCCTCTACCAAAGGAGAAACAACCTCGAAATTCTTGGCCGCTTCCATACCCGGGCGGTAATCGCCAAGATCATCGGTATTCGCTCCATTAGCAACAAGTCCAATACTCTCGTCGCCAGCCACTTTGTCCAAATGCGTGTAAAGCTCCGTCTTACAGAAGAAACACCGACGCCCATCATTCGCCAAATACCGCGGATCGTTCATCTCATCGGTATCGACAACCAAATGCCGCCAACCACGTGCGTACGCCAACCCCGCAGCAGACTTCAGATCCTCAGGAGCAACACTGGGTGATCGAGAAGTCACGGCCAAAGCATTTTTGCCCAAAACGTCGTGCGCAACCCCAGCAAGAAACGTTGAATCTACTCCGCCCGAATACGCCACGATCAAAGCACCATAGCCTTTGATCAACGACCGCAATTTGGAGTCTTTCTCTTCCAAAGAAAATTCTATTTCAGGTTTCTTAAACTCAACCATATTGAAATAACTTACTCACTATCACCCTGAATCCATTTCAGAGTCAATCTCGCAACTGATCTACCTGCCAACTCAACGAAGACTGCAAGCAGTCCTCCTCCGGATCACTGGAGTTAAAGGGGTACGCCCCTCGACGCTGAGTCGATTCGTCCAACGACAAACACGACTGATGATCTCGAAACAGTAGAAGTATCTGCAAACCTACGCCAGCGTCCACAGCAATCAACCAAGCCCTTACATAGAAGAACGAACCCCAGAACTAGAAGCGCCAGAACCCGCGCCAGCCGCACCATCAGCCAGCTTCAACGCCAATCTTACAGCCTCAGCGATGTTCGCAGGTCGAACAACCTTCAACAAATCCACCTTCCCAGCATCGGCCACAGCATCCGAAATTATGCACGAAGCAAAGCCCAAACGAGCAGCCTCTGCCACCCTGCGATCTGCCCTCGGAACCGAACGCAACTCACCCGAAAGACCAATCTCACCCGCCACAGCAACAGTCTCATCCACCGGCCTATCCATCATCGAACTTGCAACCGCCAACGCAATCGCCAAATCCGCCGCCGGCTCATTAATATCCAAACCACCCGTAACGCTAATCACCAAATCATGATTCGAAACTGGCAACCGCATGTGCTTCGCCAGCACCGCTGTAATCATGTGCACCCTCGACATCTCAACACCGTTCGCAACCCGCCTAGGCGAAGCCAATGAAGAAGCAGTAGCCAAAGCCTGAACCTCAACCGCCAATGACCGCGTCCCCTCAACAACCAACGCCACGCATGAACCCGAAACAGGACCTGATCCAGACGGACGCTGCTGAATAAACACATGAGAAGGATCAGAAATTCCAACCAAACCCTCCTCCCGCATCTCAAACACACCAATCTCATCCGTGGGACCAAATCGATTCTTGACACCATGCAACATCCGCAGCATCCCAACCTTATCGCCGCTCATCTGCAACACAGCATCCACCTGGTGCTCCAACACTCTCGGACCAGCAATATTCCCATCCTTAGTCACATGACCGCTCAGAACCAATGCCGTATGACTAACCCGAGCAACCTCGCCCAAAAATGCCGCACACTCCCGAATCTGCGACACCGTCCCAGCAGGCGAATCCAAATCAGGGTGAGTCGCAGTTTGAATCGAATCAACGATCGTCACCGCAGGTTTCAAATTGGCGATATGATCGACTATCGTCAGAGCATCGCCCGTGCCGACCATGAATACTCGATCGCCCGTCACACTCAACCGTGAAGCACGAATCCGAATTTGCTCCAACGCCTCTTCGCCCGTTGCGTAAAGAACCGTCTTGCCCGACTCCGCAATCGCCTCTGCAGCCTGTAATAGAAGGGTTGACTTCCCAATCCCCGGATCGCCCGCGAGTAAAACCGACGAACCAGCAACAAATCCACCACCCAAAACGCGATCTAATTCGTCAATGCCAGTCGGCATATGAGCAACACCATCAGCTGAAATACGGCTTAACTCAACAGCGGCAAACCTATCCTCGCTATCGGAGCGAGTGATACCGACAGGCGGAATTTGCAATGCGGCGCCGAGTGACGAGTCACGAGCGCTACTAGAGCTAATGCCACTAACGCCAACGTTCATCCCAGCAGCCTCATCAGCCCGTTCTGACCCAAAACCATCAACTGCTCGACTCACCCGGTCGATAATCCCCGGCGCCTGACGTGCGGACTCCACACGAACAACCTGCTCCACAACCGTGTTCCACTCACCACACTCCGAGCATTTACCAACCCATTTGGGCGTAGTACGCCCACAAACACTGCATTCAAACTTAGTTTTCGAAGATTTCTTTGCCATGCTTGCAAGTATGACGTTTCACTCATCTACCGCCAAGTGCTACTGACAGAGCTTGGTGTATACAAATTCAAGTCAAACACCAACCTCACCACTAGGCAATATCCGCCCCTCATTCAGCCAACCTTGGGAGAAGTCCGACAGGGAGCCGTGTCAATCAGTGACGAACAAAAAGTAATATGCTGACAAACCAACGACGCTCGGACGATAACCACCCAAACTAACCACTATGCCCACATCCCAACTCCAAACACTCGCCAACACAGTCGCTGCCATCCTCAAGGAGCGCAGCGAAACCATCTCGATTGCCGAATCATCAACCGGTGGGCTCCTCTCCGCAGCCCTCCTGTCAGTCCCCGGTGCATCCGCCTATTATGGTGGCGGATCAGTCGTCTACACCTCCCCAGCAAGAGAGCTATATTTAGGCATCAACTTCGACGACCACCCCGGCATGCGTTCAGCAAGCGAGCCCTACGCAGCACTCCTGGCAAAAACCAGCAGAAAGCTGCTCAATACCACATGGGGGCTCAGCGAAACCGGAGCCGCAGGACCAACCGGAAACGCATACGGCGACACAGCAGGCCATACATGCGTCGCTGTGTCGAATGAAAATATAGAAATAGAAGCAACTTTCGAAACTGGCGAAAACGATCGCGAAAGAAACATGCAAACCTTCGCCATCACAGCACTCGAACTCCTGCAAAAAGCTTTACAAGAAACCTAAGCCTCAACTCTAGGGACAGTCACCAAACGCGGCCATCGCTACCGCTATTCCCTTGCATATGGCAGGCTAGGGAATGAGAATCCGACGCGGAGACCAAATCGTTGTACGACGGGCGGGAGCCACAGCGCAATTGGATCTAGCACCCAAGTCATCGGCTGGCGCTAAGCACCTAAGCAGTAGGTACCGGCTCTTTATCATCAGCATCCGAATCATTGGAATCGGACACAACAACCTTCGGCTTAGCCTTAGCCTTCTTCTTAGGCGTGCGAACAATAATCGCACCTGCATCGATATCAAGCTCAACGCTATCGCCAGCACCAAACTCACCGCTAAGCAGCTTCTCAGAAAGCTGATCCTCAATCTCGTCCTGAATCAACCTACGCAACGGCCTCGCACCCATCTTCGGGTCGAAACCCTTCTCCGCAAGGAAATTACGAGTAGCGTCAGTAACGTTCATCACGAGACCGTGCTCAAGAACACGAGACTCAACTTCTTTCATCATGATGTCCACAATCTCAAGAATGTGCGCACGCTCAAGCGGCCTAAACACAACCGTCGAATCGATACGGTTCAGGAACTCTGGCTTAAACCCATTTGCAGGATCCTTCACCGCTTCCAAAACCCGACCCTTCACACGATCGTAATCAAGCGCCTCACCATCGGTCTTACCGAAGTTGAAACCCAGTCCACCACTCGTCTGAATCAAATTCGAACCCAAGTTCGAAGTCATCACAATCACAGTGTTCTTGAAATCAACCTTCCGACCTTTAGAGTCAGTCAAATGACCATCTTCGAAAACCTGCAGCAAAATGTTGAACACATCAGGGTGAGCCTTCTCGATTTCGTCGAGCAAAATCACCGAATATGAACGACGGCGAACAGCCTCAGTCAACTGGCCACCCTCATCAAACCCAACGTAACCCGGAGGCGCACCAACCAAACGAGCCACACTGTGCTTTTCCATGAACTCACTCATATCAAGTCGAATCATGGCATCATCTTCACCGAAGAGATACTCAGCAAGCTTCTTCACACTGTGCGTCTTACCAACACCAGTAGGACCTAAGAACAAGAAAGCACCAATCGGGCGCTTCGGATCCTTCAAACCAGCACGTGAACGGCGAACCGCCTTAGAAATAACCGAAAGAGCCTCGTCCTGACCAACAACGTTCAGACGTAGAGCGTCCTCCATCTTGATCAAGCGCTCCTTCTCTTCAACATCCAACCGCATAACCGGAATACGAGTCCACATAGCGACAACCTCAGCAATGTCATCCGAAGTGACCTTCGCCTCACCTACGCCATGGTTCTCCTTCTTCCAATCAGCCTCAAGCTCCTCAATCTTCGTAACAAGCTTNAGCTCACGGTCTCGCAACTCGGCAGCAGTTTCGTATTTCTGAGCCGAAATAACCTCATCCTTCTCATGACGAACAGCAACAAGCTCCTTCTGAGCCTGACGAAGCTCCTTCGGAACAGTCGAATGCTTGATACGAACACGAGAAGCCGCCTCATCAATCAAATCAATCGCCTTATCAGGCAACTGCCTATCTGCAATGTATCGATCAGCCAACGTAGCCGCCGTTTCCAACGCCTCATCCATAATCTCTAAATCGTGGTGCTGCTCGTACATACCCTTCACGCCCCGAAGTATTTCTACAGTCGTAATAGCGTCCGGAGCATCAACAATCACAGGCTGGAACCTACGCTCCAAAGCCGGGTCACGCTCAACATATTTACGGTAATCATCCTGCGTAGTCGCACCTATAACCTGCAACTCACCACGAGCCAAACTAGGCTTCAAAATATTCGCAGCATCAACCGCACCTTCAGCAGCACCAGCGCCAACCATCGTGTGCATCTCATCGATGAACAACACACAGTTACCAGCACTCTTCAGCTCCGCAATAACCTTCTTAAGGCGCTCCTCAAACTCACCACGATACTTAGTACCAGCAACAAGCGCACCCATATCTAAGGTCACGACGCGCTTTCCAATAAGCGTCTCAGGCACATCGCCCTCAACGACCATGTGCGCAAGTTTCTCAACAATCGCCGTCTTACCAACACCTGGCTCTCCAATAAGAACAGGGTTGTTTTTAGTACGCCGGCTAAGAATCTGAATCACACGCTGAATCTCGCTATCACGCCCAACAACCGGATCGAGATCGCCATCGCGTGCCTGCTTCGTCAAATCAACACCAAGCTCATCAAGAGTAGGTGTACGGCTAGTACGAGCAGCCGCCTGAGCACCACTTCCGCTTGAACCGGAGCCAGTACTCTGGTTAGCGATGATGCTATTAGTCTCCTCGCGAACCTTCTCAAGGCTCACACCAAGACTCTCCAACACACCAGCAGCAACACCCTCGCCCTCACGCATGAGACCAATCAGTAAGTGTTCCGTGCCAATGTAGTGGTGGTTTAAGCGCCGAGCCTCATCGACTGCGAGCTCGATCACCTTCTTTGCACGCGGGGTAAGCCCAATCTCACCTGAGGTTGGGCGTTCGCCTCGGCCGATTATAAATTCGACAGCGGAACGAGCTTTTACAAGCTCGACGTTCAGATTCGAAAGGACTCGCGCAGCCACTCCCTCGGGTTCTCTCACAAGACCGAGCAAAATGTGCTCGGTACCGATGTAATTATGGTTGAAGCGTTGTGCTTCTTCCTGCGCAAGGGAAAGAACCCTACGGGCCCTCTCCGAAAACTTTTCAAATCTGCTCGGCATATAGCGTCCCCCCTCAGGTCACTACAAAACTGCAGTGCTGAGTGCTATTCGTTGTCTTCGAAAATATCTCCGAAGTCNCCAATTTCATTTGTTACTTCATCTTCTTCAGCAGCAATCACCACTTCATCAGATGGATCTGTAGTCTGCTTCAAGCTCAGACCCAAACGTCGACGTTCTGGCTCGATCCTAATGATCTTCAACTCGAGCTCATCGCCTTCAGTGACAACGTCTCTCGGGTGCTTAATCACCTGGTGAGCAAGTTCACTAATATGTATCAGACCCTCAATACCACGATCGATACGAGCAAATGCACCGAAATTAGCAAGCTTCGTCACAGTACCCGTAACCGTCTGACCGACCGCGAACTTAGCTTCGATCTCGTCCCAGGGCTCAGGCTGCAAGCGACGCAAGCTCAACGCAATCTTGAGGTTTTCCCGGTCTACTCGTAGAACGAATACATCGATCTCCGTACCAACAGTTACGATCTCGTCTGGGCTCTTTACTGGCTCCCACGACAATTCGGAAATGTGGATAAGACCATCGGCTCCACCAAGGTCTACGAAAGCACCGAAATTCGAAATTCCAGCAACCCGACCTTTACGTACCTCACCCTCAGTGAGTTCCTGAACCAAACGCATCTTCTGAATCTGTTTCCACGCCTGAAGCGCTGCACGTTCAGAGAAGATAGCTCGGTTTCGGCGTCGGTTAAGTTCAATAATCTTGAACTCAACTTCCATACCGATAAAGCCTTCCTTAGGCGGCTCGCCGCCAGGGACATAAAGCTCTCGAGCTGGCCCAACCAACTGCGAAAGCGGCACGAAGCCCTGAACACCCTCAGACTCAACAACAGCACCACCACGGTTTGAACCAGTAATAACACCCTTGCAAGACTCATTGTTGTCCATGGCCTTCTCAAGCACACGCCAACCCTGCTCACCACGAGCACGGTCGATAGACAGAATCGACGATCCCTCGTTGCCTTCTGGGTTCACAACGTAGGCGATAATCTCGTCGCCAACGCTCAACTCATCAGAAGCATCAGCAAGAGAACGCATCTCTTTAGTAGGTACGAAACCCTCGGACTTGTAGCCGATATCGACCAACATGCCTTCAGCCTTACGGCTCATCACACGTCCGTCTATGATCTCACCACGTCGAAGAACCTTCGAAGGAAGATACTCGTCGAGCAAGTCCTCCATCGTAAGCTCGCTTTCAGGCTTGTCTGCAACAGCAACTGCGGTTTCAGCATCTGCTTCCGCAGGAGCTTCCTCAATCGCTGCTTCCACAGCTGGAGCGGTCTCTTCAGGTGAGTTAACAACCGCAGCCTCTTCAGCAACCGCTGGGGTCACCTCCGCTACAGGTGCTTCGGTCTTTGGAGTCTCAGGAGCTGCAGCTTCAGGAGCTGCAGACTCTAGAGACGCGTCGTTATTCTGTTCCACAGGCGTCTCCACTTTTGGAGCCTCTACCTGACTATCTGGGGTGTCTGCTGTCGCCAATACGAAATCCTCGTTCAAAATGTTCTACCCGCCTCTAATGGAGCCGGGTATTCCATTATATGAACAACGCAACCAAACCACAAAGCTAATTCTCGAACAAAACTCCGTACCTCGAAGCCAGCCCTGCACGCCATCCGATAATCATCAAGCGCAACATCGCTCTAGCTGCAACACAAATTTTCTAATAAGTCCAAAGAAGTCTGCTAGTGCTGTCACATATACCCACTAGGTGTGCGCACCGGAGCAACATAGCCATGCTTAAAGTGTGCACAAAACAATTCTCAAAAAAAAGCCTCCCTACTATCCCCGAACCACAAACAAGCATCATTCGGAACTGCAGTATTTATAGCAGTCGGCTCAATATTCACATCAATCATAGATTGAACTGCTACTTCCGGCGTGCCGCAAGAAAATCCGAACACAATCAAGCACAAGGTCACCACTGCCTACTTACTCCAACTCATCAGCGAAACAACAAAGGCGTACTAGGAACGAAACAAACAGTGCCGACGATGCGGCATACATCCCTGATACAGGACGGCTCAAAAAGTAAGCAGTCCCGACGAAACCGAATCGTGCGGCAATCGCAAACATAGGCACGATTTTCTGCAACAGAATTCGACGAACTCCAAATGCTCGAACAGTGAGGCTCACACAATCTAAGGGCCCAACGATAAGAATCGCCAGTACGTAAACAAATCAACCAACGAACGTAATTACAAAATCCACAACACCCAGATTTCGCACCATCAAATTCCGTGCATCGACAGCAAGCTTGTTCATATTTAGGCTTCTACTTGAGCCGACACATTGCGCAAATCGCCACGGTGTCATCATTAGTTAGGATACAAATCCCAAAACCCAGCACGCCACTAGTAAATCCTTCACCTCAGCACCATAATTAAGGTTTGGCCTAAACCCGGAATGCAACAAGCACACACAAGCTCTTACCACCATGCCAAACCCAAAGGTCTACATCGACGGCTCAGCAGGCACCACCGGACTCCGCATCCAAGAACGCCTCGCCAACCGGCGAGACCTCGATGTCACAGTGCTTGACTACGAAGACCGTCGTGACGTCGAACTCAGACGCGCCGCAACCGCAACAGCCGATCTAACGATCCTCTGCCTACCCGACGATGCAGCGATTGAAGCCGCAGCATGGGCGAAAGAATCTGGAACCAAAGTTGTCGACGCCTCAACAGCTCACCGCGTGAATGACGACTGGGCGTTCGGTCTACCCGAAATGGCCCCAACCCAACGCGAAAAAATCCAGAACGCACAAAACGTCTCCAACCCCGGCTGTTACCCAACGGGAATGATTCTCAGCCTCCGCCCAATAATCGAACAAGGCCTACTCGGTAAAGACGCGCCTATAACAATTCATGCACTCTCAGGGTATTCAGGAGGCGGCAAAAACCTGATCACAAAATGGGAAGGTGGTCAAAAAAATCTCGAAAAACTACCTTTCGAATCGCCATACGCACTGCACACCGCCCACAAGCACGTGCCCGAAATGACCAAGTACGCCGGGCTAACCCACGAACCGCAGTTCATACCAGCAGTGGGACCCTTCATAAACGGAATGCGCCTCGAAATCCCGATCCATAAAGCCGTACTACCTGAAAGCACAACAGCCAACGACATCTGGGAAGTTCTCGATCAACGCTACGCTAATGAGCAGTTCGTAAAGATCAACAAAATCGAAGACACCATCGTCTACAGCGATCCCGCCTTCGACCCTCGCTCCACCAACGGCACCAACCGCTGCGACATCTCGATAATGCCCAACGCCCTCGGCCACGTGATGATAATCATCCAGATCGACAACCTAGGCAAAGGCGCCTCCGGAGCAGCCATCCAAAACATGAACCTAATGCTCAACCTCCCCGAAAACACCGGCCTGGAGAAATAACATCCCTCTTCCGGACGGAAGGGGTTAGGGGTAGGAGACTGCGACGCGTGACTGAGTCGTCTCCGACGATGGAACCTAACCATACTGCGACGTTACACCAAGTCATCCGATGAGGCTGCGACCAACGACACCACCCGCTTCGTCAATCTACCCTCAGCACGACCCAACGTAGCTATCGAATCTACTCCATTAGCAAGTAAAAACGACCGTCCCGCTTCTATACCAACACCTACGTCCGCAACCGAATGGCTATCGTCCCCAAAGCAAAACGGCACGCCCAAATCCGAAGCTAAATCCACTATCGAAGCAGACGGAAACGGCGAGTCCAAGCCCTTCGACAACGCCCTCACATTTAAATCCAAAATGCAGCCGGCATCACGTGCAGCAACAAGCGAACTAGAAATAGCGTCCAACACTCGGCCAGATCCCCACTCCACTGCACCTTCGGAATACAACCTAGGCAAATCAATATGCCCAACAACTTCCGGTCTCACGCTATAAATCATCTCGCCGACAAGCTCAAAGTAACGAACTAAAAAAGACTCCAGCCCGCCACTATTCGCAACCACACGATCGAATTCATACCGATTAATATCTATCGGTATTTCATCCACCCAGTGCACTGAACCAACAACGTAATCCAGCTCATAAACCTCACGCAACAACGCTACGTCGATCGCATATGAACCCGAAGGTAAGAGCTTCTATCTCAGCTCCTCTCAGCACCTCGATTCGATCGGCATATTCCGCGACCAACCCCCTCGAAATCTCCGAATACGAACTAAATCTCTTTCCGAGTTCAGGCACACCTAGTCCAGCAGTAATTTCTTCTTCATAAAGGAAATTTGGTGAAAAGGGCGGAGAATGCGTAGTGACCCCAAAAGTCGAATATCCATACGCAACAGCGGCATCCAGAATCTCGCGCAAACTACCAGCACCGTGCTCGCAAAAATCACCG
>JGI26261J51718_1000593_pt1 | contig 17686 bp, 12 predicted proteins | sample SaaInlV_135m_DNA_3_FD_51718 | JGI IMG/M metagenome (IMG submission 51718)
CATCACGCGATGTTCGAACGAACTCCAAAGCTTTATCGATCGCTTTGTACGCCGAGTTCGATTTTGGCGCGGTTGCCAGATAGATAGTTGCTTCGGCCAGCGGGATTCTGCCTTCGGGCATACCGACGAAGCTGACTGCCTGTTGTGCTGCTATGGCAACAGCGAGACCGTTGGGATTGGCGAGTCCGATATCTTCGGCTGCTGAAATCACTAATCTACGCGCTATAAAAACGGGGTCTTCACCAGCATCGATCATTCGGGCGAGATAGTACAAAGCGGCGTCGGGGTCGGAGGCGCGTATCGTCTTAATGAACGCCGAAATGGTGTCGTAATGCATGTCACCAAGACGGTCATAACGTGATTGCCTTTGGACAGATTCTTCCATTGTTTCGACTTCAATTGCAATGTTTCCCGACTCGTCCCTCTCGGTCGATTCCGCGGCTAATTCGAGTGTGTTCAAAGCGGAACGAGCATCGCCGTTGGCAACTCGAAGCAAGAAGTGCATCGAGTCTTCGGAAAGTGAGACGCCATCCCGGCCAAGGCCGTGGTCTTCGTCTGTAATTGACCGTTCGATGATTTCGGTGATGTCTTCATCGAGCAGCGGTTCGAGTGTGTAGACTCGGGTTCTCGAAAGTAACGGAGAAATAACTTCAAATGAAGGATTCTCGGTGGTCGCGCCGATCAGCGTGACCGTTCCATCTTCTACATGGGGTAACAGGGCGTCTTGCTGAGATTTTGAGAATCGGTGAATTTCATCGATGAACAGGATAGTTTTTCGACCCATTTGTCCAAGCCGGTCGTTTGCCAACGCGATCACGGCTCGAACGTCTTTTACGCCTGAAGTCACTGCGCTCAACTGTTCGAAGTGGGAATTTGTCTCGCCGGCGACTAAGCGAGCTAGAGTAGTTTTTCCACTGCCGGGTGGTCCCCAAAGAATCATCGAAGGCAGACGATCTTCGTCGATAGCCCTACGAAGAACTTTGCCGGGGGTGAGGATGTGCTTTTGACCGACGTACTCATCAAGCGTTTTCGGACGCATGCGCGTTGCAAGAGGGGCGATGCGATCTTGAATCTCACGTTTACGATGGTCGAACAGCGTCATAGTCACAGGTTACGCCACCATTGTGTTGAGGGGGCAAGATGAATGGCAATCGAATGCTCTGCATCAAGTCGGCAATAGTGGTCGCATTTACTTTCGAGGCAATGCCTTTGGAACGATCTCGTTGTTCGAACGTCGGTTGAACGCCTTATGTCCGCCGTAGTTCATTTCGGCAACTGTCACCCCATCGCCGCCATCTCCGTATGGGGCAGCGTAGTGGCGCACAACTAGATCGCTCTTACTGAGGATATCTCGGCTTAATTGTTTTAACACGCCGGTACCATGACCGTGATTAATCTTGGCGATATGTAAGCGGGAATTGTGACAGTGCTGAAGGTGAACCAAAATAGCGGTTTCAGCTTCATGTGCCCGCATGCCGTGAAGATCGACCTCGATCTCTGCAGCATCGTAGCCGCTCGACGAGGCATTGGAGTTAGATTCCCATGTTTGCTCTGAAGTCGGCTTCGGGCGTCTGCGGCGTTTAGGACTCATTGTGCCGACTGACCCACAGCGAACTTTATTGCTTCGGCCACCGCGTGATCCTGAGTAGCGAGAACCGTACGAGGATCCAATAAGATTCGATCGTTTTCGATTCTGGCAATCACTGCAACGGGAGCTCGGCGAAGATTTGCGGAAAAACGATCTGCACTGCCAGACGGTTCGATGGTCAACACACTCGTTGGTAGTGTTTGACCCGGTAGCGAACCGCCGCCAACTGCAGATCGAGCTCGGTGAACCTCTCCGACACCTGATTCCGTTTGCCACATCGCAGCTCGGCGAGCGATGTCTGCTTCGCTCATCGAAATCATCTTCCATATCGGAATTTCTTCTTCGTGTGCGCCTTTTAGATACGAAACCAAAGTCGCAGCAATCATAGAAAGAGTCATCTTGTCGATTCGTACAGCTCGTGCGAGTGGGTGCTTCGAAACCAAATCAACCCACCGCTTTTCGCCAGCGATAAGACCTGCCTGAGGACCGCCCAATAGCTTGTCGCCCGAGAACAGCGTTAACGCCGCACCGACTGAAATTGAATCTTGCGCTTGAGGCTCTTGATCGAGTCCGTATTTTCGTGTGTCGACTAGACAGCCCGAACCAAGATCGTTGATTACAGGGATGCCGTGTTTTGTACCGACAGCGACCATGTCCGAAAGTTCAGCAACATGAGTGAAGCCTTCAACAACAAAATTGCTGGGATGAACTTTGAGAATAGCGGCAGTATTTGGTGTTATCGCCGCTTCATAGTCGGCTGCGTAGGTGCGATTTGTAGTCCCTACTTCGACGAGCGTTGCACCTGATTGGCGCATCACGTCTGGTATTCGAAAGCCACCACCGATTTCGACAGCCTCGCCACGAGAAACGATTACCTCGTTTTTCTCACCGTTCGCACCTACCACTGCAGCTAATGTGAGAAGTACAGCGGAAGCATTGTTGTTTACAGCGATCCCAGCTTCAGCACCTGTTGTCTGCGACAGCAGAGCGGAGATATGTGNGTTTCTGGAACCGCGCTTACCCGAGGCAAGATCAAACTCTAAGTCTGAATAGATCGATGCCGAGTCAGCCGCCNCTCGGGCAGCATCGCTACCTAGCGGCGAACGTCCAAGATTTGTATGAAGAACGACACCTGTGGCATTGACGACAGGTTTTGGCCAAGCGCCCCATGCTCGGTCGGCACGTTTTACGATTTCAGATACCATCGACTCAATATCAGGGACAGAGCCGGTGCTTTTGATTGCCGCACGAGCTTTTCCCAGCACTTCACGGGCTATGGCGGTAACGGCTTCGTGGGAAAAATTTCGAACAAGATCTACGACTTCTTCGGATTGAAGAAGTGTGTCTACCGATGGCAGTGATCGGTATGCGGACTCTGTCAAATGGACACTCCCAGCTCGTTTCCGCAATTCGCCTTTAGTCGACAATAAGCGAGTCAGTCGAACACTCACAATGCAATTTAGCGATTACAAGTACAAAAGTTTACTACTCTCGAACACGAATCTAGCTGGAAAAAGCACGGCGATGATGTTCGTACGGGCGTAAGATTACTCGGTTCGCCACTTATGTAACTGGCTCTACTTGGAGTTCGAGTGTTAATCATCGGTCTTACCGGCGGTATAGGAACCGGAAAATCCGAGGTTTCTCACATTCTTCGTGAGCTAGGATCGGTGGTGATCGAGTCGGACAAGGTTGCTCACCAGTCCTACGAGCCGGGAACGAAGGCTCATGGGTTGATCGTGAACCAGTTTGGCGAAGACGTTCTGGACGATTCGGGTTTTATCGATCGGAAATCTCTGGGCAAAATCGTTTTTTCTGATCCCGCCCGGCGTTTGGAACTTGAGAAGATCGTATGGCCGGCGACGCGAGAGCTGACACTGGCACTCTTGAAAAAAGAGACGGAGCGCAGAACTAAAGTCGTTGTGGTTGAAGTCCCGAAATTATTCGAATCAGAATGGGACAATGTCGCCAATGTTGTCTGGACCGTTGAAGCGCCGAAAAGCTTGGTTTTTCAACGTGTTAAACGAAGATCGGGAATGAGTGAGTCAGATACGGAAGCCAGAGTTGCTGCGCAGCTCACGAGGCAAGAGCGTGTCGATAAGGCTGACATCGTGATCGAAAACGACGGAACGCTTGAAGATCTGCGCAATCAAATATCGAAACTCTGGAAATCAATCCACTAAGGAATGTATCCAGGTATGAATCCGAAATAGTTCACCGCTAATCGGTGAGGAAATGCCCTCAGGGCGTGAGTACTAATGGCCATAGAACAGAAATACAACGAGCAAAACATCGAAGACTACTACGTAGAGAAAGAGCCTTTTTACGTACCAACTTCCGACGAGATTGACATTTTTGAATCGGCCTACCGACAGCGAGTACCGATCCTCCTAAAAGGTCCTACTGGAACTGGTAAAACCCGTTTCGTAGAGCACATGGCTTGGCGCCTGAGCGAAGGCCTGACTGCACGAAACCCCGGTGATGCTGCTGAGAATGGCGCCGGCGAAAAGCTTCCGCTCATCACGGTCGCATGTCACGAAGACCTGACCGCCAGCGACCTTGTCGGTCGATACCTGCTTGATGCCGATGGCACTCGTTGGATCGACGGGCCGCTGACCCGCGCTGTAAAAGCCGGTGGAATTTGCTACCTCGACGAAATCGTCGAAGCCCGAAAAGACACCACCGTCATTATTCACCCACTGACCGACCATCGTCGCTCACTAACTATCGACAAGCTCGGATCGACGATAGAAGCTGCTGATGGCTTCCTACTGGTTGTTTCTTACAACCCTGGGTACCAGAATGCTCTAAAGGACTTGAAGCACAGCACACGTCAACGTTTCGTTGCGCTTGAGTTCGATTTTCCTGAAGAAGAGCGAGAAGCACAGATTATTGCTCACGAATCGGGTTGTGATTCCGACACTGCTGAACGATTGGCACGACTCGGGCTCAAGATTCGAAACCTTCGTGAACATGGCCTTGAAGAAGGCGCTAGCACTAGAATGCTTATCTACGCAGGTCGCTTGATTAAAGAAGGCGTATCGCAGCGACGAGCATGTCAAGTATCCGTAACTTGGGGTATTACTGATGATCCTCAGATTCAGCGCAGCATCGACGAGGTTGTAACTTCGATCTTCGCGTGAACACTACCGTGAATTCCAAAGGGCTTACGATCAACCGGCTCGAAACTACCCTAAAGCAGTATTCAGGCAAGAAGCATGAAGCACTGGGCAGCAGTGCCCTCGCGGCCGTGAGCGTGTTGTTCAACGTTACAAACGGTGAACCGTGCGTGTTGATGATTAGGCGAGCAGAAACACTCAGGAACCACAGCGGTCAATGGGCGTTTCCGGGTGGAATGATCGAACAGTCTGACAATTCGCCAATGCATGCGGCATTGCGAGAGACGAATGAAGAACTTGGAATCAAGTCGGGTGATATCGATATTTGGTGTCAGATGCCACCAATCGATACCTCAACAGGATTCGAAGTTTGGCCATACGCAGGTAGGGTAACCGACGGCGTGCAAATTACGCCTGAAGAAGCTGAGGTTGCGGATGTAGTAAACGTACCTGTGAGGGTATTTGTGGACGCTGCATCTCGACGATCGATCACAGTCGTCCGGGAAAGTGGAGTACGCAAACTATCCGCATATGCCTATGAGGATCGCGTGATCTGGGGAGCATCTGCTCAGATAATTACGAACACTATCGACATTGTGATGAACGCAGAATGAAACAGTCTGACAAAGGGCAAGACCAGATTTGACCAGTTCCGACGATGCAAAGCAAAACGCAATCGAGATGACCCGTAAGGAACTAGACCAGTTCCCGGCACCAGTGCTCGAACGATACGAAATTGCCCTCGAAAAGCTAAATGGACGATTAGCTGACGAAACATGCCAGCTATGGGCACAAGAAGGCTTGGAAATCGCCAGCAAAACTGTGAGGTCGTGGGAAGCAGCTGCGGAGTTTTTCGATGCTTCAGTAGCGGTTCAACGACAGCTTCCTTCGGGCCAATTCCTGAAGTGGGCGAAGACTGGCACATCGCTTTGTGAAGACTCGCCGTCATTGGCAGTTGCATATTTCAAGTCGTCACCAAAAGCGATGCTTCGCCTACGTCCTCGGTATATCGACGACTGGGCGAACGTGTGCAGAGCGCTATATCGCGGCACTTGGAAATCATCAGCTCTTGCTTGCCGACTCTTCGAAGCGACTCCCGATCTGCTCGAAACGCTTTCATTTGAAGAATTCTGCCATTTTGGTGAATTCCTAGAAATTCTCTCACGTCGATCCTACGATCAGGCAGGCGACGCTCTCGGTGCCGGTATCGACCTGTTTCCGAAAATTACCGGAGATGTCGATAGATTTATCAACCTTGCTCAGATCGTTGCTGAGAAATCATGGCGAGAAACAGCTGTGCTTTTCGACTCTGCTACCGCCTCTCTTGTCGAACTCGGAGCTCCCCACAGAGCGCCGTTGATTTCACTCGCACGTCGACTCGTTATCACTGGGGTTAGTGATGCGGCTGGAGTGTTGCGAGACGGTGCAAATACAGTCAATAGGATTCCAACGGACAACCGCGATCGTCTTCTAGAAATGACCGACGGTATCGCAGCTGTCTCGGCTCCTGCCGCTCCTGAGTTTCTGAAGATCGTTCCTGAAATACTTGAACGAGTGACGTTCGATCAGATGGGCCAATGGCAGACTGAAGGCCTACGCACAGCCCGTGAGAGCGATGAAGCTGCTGTCACTTACTTCAAGCTTCAATCGCCAGCTAGCCAAGAAATCCTCGATTCGCTGTCATCTTCTATTGAACTTTCGAGAGTTCGAGACGTCATCCAAATGTACTGTCTGGCACTTACAGGTCGCACTATCGACGTTCAGGCTGCCGCTGCGCTTGCCGAGAAGAATATTGGGTGGTTCCAAGGCGAACTGCCAACGACCGAAGGCACCACGATTTACATGCCATCGGTTATCAATCGGTACACGACCAAAGACGAAAACTTTGGATTCTTCAAAGTGATCTCAACGCATCAGATCGGGCACATCGAATTTGGCTCTTTTGCATTCGATTTCAATATTGAATCGACTCTATTTGACGATCTTCGCCCACGCCTTCCGGGTGCGTCAGAATTAAGGGCCGCCAAAGCAGCCGATGAAGCCGAAAAGAAAGCAGCGTTAACACCGCCACAGGTAGTCGTTTTTGGTCATGAGCCTCCCTCGGAACCAACACCTGAGGCAGCAGAACCGGTAGCTGTTGCTCCCCGAGAATTTCTAACCGATATGAGCCGGTTCTTCGATCTGTTTCAGGAACGTCGATTGGCTCTTGATGCATTCACCGTGCTCGAAAGCTCTCGTATCGACGGATATGTCGAAGAGCTTTACCCAGGCGTGATGACGATGTACGACATGGTTCGTACCGCTTCGCTCGAAGCACGTCCTGATGTAACCGATCTACCAGCCAGAGAAGCACTCGTTGAATTCATGATTCGGGTAAGTCTTGGTCAGGTCGACGAGATGCTCGTGCCATCAGAGCACCTTGACGTTGCTCGTAAATTGCGCAAGCTGATACGACAAGTCACTTCGGCAGAGGCGATTGTAGAAGATGCCGCTGAAGCAGCGATTCGTGCCTATTCGATACTTATAGATGTGAAGAACGAAGAAGTCGACGATGACGATTTCGAACAGCTAGAGCCTGAAGATGAAGACGACGAGACAGCTGAAGATGAGGACGATGTAGTCGACCCAGAAGAGGTTATCCAGCAGTTTATGGGCCAAGCATCACCAGACGGCGAAGGTGAGGGTGAGCCTGAAGAAGGCGAGTCGAGCGAACAAGATTTAGAAGGCGAAGGTGAAGAAGATTACTCATCGCCTCAAGAAGTCGACTACCGAGGCGAGTTTAAACCTGAGCTTTCACAGCTGCTATCTCAAATGCAGATGATGGAAAATGGCGAAATGTCCGAGTCAGGTGAAATGGAGCCGATCACTCAAGAACAGCTCGAAGAGATGATGAAGAACGCGCCAGAGATGGACATGGAGCAGACGGAGGGCGAAGAGGGTGGCGATCAAGAGGTTTCCGAGATGATCGAAAACCTGATGAAAGAACTACAGAAGCGCGATCCTGAGAACCAACAGTTCCAGCCAGGACCTTCGCAGCACGTCGATGAAGATGGTGGTCCTCTGACCGCTACTGAACCCGAGACCTTCACATACCCTGAATGGGATTTCAGGGCAAATGAATATAAGCCAAACTGGTGCATGGTTCACGAGAAGATCATGGCCGATGGTGAACCTAATTTCTTCCGCGAGACTCTCGCAGATAACTCCGGGCTAGTCGCCCAAATAAGGCGTCAGTTCGAGTTAGTCATCCCAGAGATGTACCGCAAGCAGAAGCGACTTGAAGACGGCGAAGAATATGATCTCGATTCTGTTTTGGAAGCGTTGATCGATCTTAAAATCGGTGTATCGCCAGAAGAGAAACTCTACTGGCGTCGAAACAAAAACGAACGATCGGTTGCAGTAGCGTTCCTGTTGGATCTCTCTGCGTCTACAGCAGAGGCGATTGACGATGCTAAGAAGCCGTCCGACGATTGGGGTGCGCCTGACGACCCTGTGGAATACATGGTTTGGTTGCGTTCACGTCGATCTGAAGGCCTTCGTCGCACTTACAAGCGAATCGTCGATGTTGAAAAAGAGGGAATTACTCTTTTGGTCAACTCGCTCGAAACGATCGGTGATATGTACGGAATCTACGGATTCTCCGGCTACGGTCGGGAGAATGTAGAGTTCTACACGATCAAGGATATTGACGAGAAATTCTCTGACATGGTTCCTCGACGNATCGACAGAATCGCACCGCTTCACGCAACTCGAATGGGTCCTGCGATTCGTCACACAGCCGCTAAGCTCAATGAGGTCGAGGCACGTTCGAAATTCCTGTTCCTCATCTCAGACGGGCGACCACAGGACCGCGGTTACTCTCGTGAAGGCGTCGAAAAAGAATACGCGGTGCACGACACCCGTCAGTCGCTTATTGAAGCCCGTAATATGGGTATTACGCCGTTCTGTCTGACCGTCGATAAGGCNGGACACGATTACATGAAGACGATGATGGAAGACTTTAGCTATGAAGTTCTGCCGGATATCAGCCTTCTTCCGAAACGCCTGCCGCAGCTTTATCGCAACCTGACAACGTAATTCCCTCTCATCACCCTCTCTGAGGGCGGGAGGGCGAATTACGTTGGGACTTCATGCGTTGGCTTCGGGCGTAACGATGCATTTTGGCTACGGAGTACGCACAGCGTTCGATTTTCGGCTGATTACGCGTCCGAGTTTCTGGCGTAATCGTTAGGAACGAGCTGGTGAAGTGATCGGGTGTCTTAGCCGTTATCAGCTAGAACATCGCCGAAAAACAGTTCGAGAACTCGATCTGCCCAGTCTGAATCGATCAAAATAACGTCCGAGGTTTCGTTTGCCACGGCAAAACGGCTTACGCCATCATCAGTGATGTCGCCGATCGTCATGGTCAGGCGCCGAACTTCAATAACGTTGGTTTCATCGTTTCGATTTTCAATTCGAACAGCGATGTACGGCGCTTCAAGAATCGTACCGTAAGGGGCGTAATCAACATCGTTTTGGAGATTTAGTGCCACGGCCCCGCTAATCTGTGGGTTGCCGAAGTGCTCTATTTCAGCCATGAGGGCGTCGCCGTCAGCCAACTCAGACCCAATGCATGGATCAGTCGTTAACGGGATGTCGCATATCGTCCAGGTATCGGTATCACGCTCGTAACCGTACGCACGGATTACTTCGTTATTGTCGAACAGGATTACTTCACGAGGATCGCCGGTTAGAGAGTATATCCACTCTGGGTATGGAGGTTCATCAACCAAACGCTCAAGAACCCGTCCCCAAGTCGAATCGACAAGAACAAGCTGAGGGAAACCTTCTACCCGAGCGTAGTTGTTCTCGCCATCTGGGGTGTTGTTACCTAGAACCAGTTTCACAACGGTACCGTCACGCAGAGTGACAGCGAACTCGGCAGACGGATCATCTAATCCATAAAGCGTTATATCGTCGATCGATTGAGACAAAACTCGCTGAGTTCGCGGTCCACCGAGAAGTTGGGTAATACCACCCCAACGAAAGAGATCAGCAGGAACATTATCGAGGTCGTCGAAGTACCACCTATTTAGGTCTTCACGAAGCGACCAACTGGATACTTTTTCACCAGTGTCGATACTGATGTTTCTAAGATCATCAGGTGAAAGTGTGTAGAAGAACGGTGGGACTGGCTCTTTAGCCTCCACGGGCGGGTTCGTAATGACCCATGTGACACCTATTGAAACGTAAGAGAGGATAGTTATTAGGACGAGCAGAAAACGCAGGTTCATATTTTTAGCGCCTTCTCCACCATGTCCAGAACCCAAATAGACTGATCAAAGATGGCATGAGAAGCCATCCAGACCAACGAACGAAATCACGTTCATTCTTGGTTAGGAACAACTGCCTGTTCGCATCAGTCTTCGCTCGAATCGAAATTAGCTCGTAGTCTTTGGCAAGATAGTTGACTGAATTGACGAACAGATCGGAGTTATTCGCAGAACCAAAGTAGTTGTTGGTAGCGAAGTCAGTATCCCCAATTACGATCATATTCAGTGTGACGAGCTGCTCTCCGTCTGAATAAACACCACCAGCAACTTCACCAACCGCCTCAACGACAACCGCAAGTGGCAGCGGGCCGGCAATTTCAGTGTCGATATCGAATGCGAGAGTGTCTGGATCCGTTTCCGACCAACTGCTGAGAGTTCCGTTTCCGACCAACTGCTGAGAGTGGTGGAAGCCAGTATTCCCTGCTTCACAAGAGGGGTTACTTCATCGACAAGAGGAATTGATCCTGGGTCGATAGCCCAACCGAAGTGGGTTGTTCCAGGCATGTAAAGAACTTCAAATCCTATAGTCACTGGGTGCGCTGGAATCTGACCATTGCTCTTCTTGACTTGGATGAATGTGGGGCTTGGAGCGACGAAGCTTGCCGTATCAGCAGCTTCACCATCACCAATTGCCACAGCGTAGCGAGACAGGAACTGTTTGAAGCTTTCCGGAGTTACGTCAGGCTCAAACAAAAATAGGATGCTACCGCCGAGCCGCGCATAGTTTAGTAGCGCCTGCTGGTCGATCGGAAGTAAGTCTTGTATCGGGTTTGCGAAAACTATTGCGGCAGGAATTTCCTGGGGATTGCGCGATGACATCCGAGTGCCGAGTTCCTGGAGAGTCTCGTTCAAGACAACGTAGTTTTCACGGTTTAACGCACGAGCTGCGAGCCCGATAGCTGTCGTGGTGGATACATCGGTTAGGTCACGCTCTGAGTGACCGGTGATGAAAATAACCTTCTTTTGGGCTATCTGGTTGATTACCAGTAGTCCAGTTACAACCTGTTGCTCGGTAAATACGTTAGGGCCTTCCGATGGGTTGGTACCTACGATAACTTGGGTTCGACGACTCTCAACCCCTTCGATGGCTAGAGCCGGGAACTGAGTCACGCCTAGGGCAGTGGCAACGTTCGGATTTAATTCTGGGTCTACTCGTACATAGGTAAGTTCGAAGTCGCCAGATCGACGACGGAACTCCCTGAGCATGTCGTCGGTGTTTCGCCATGCAGCTGCTTCAACCGCTGTGTCGGTCGTGAAAAACGCAGTGATTTTTACAGGTTCTTTCAAGTTTTCGAGCGTGTTGATTACTTGCTCTTCGAGCAAGAACTGTTTGGTAGCTGTCGTGTCGATACGCAACCACCCTTCGGGGTTCGGTCGATCAGTTGCCCAGAGAAGAGTGAAGTTAAGCACCACAGCGATGGCTAAGAAGACGATGAAAACGATTGCCGTGTTGAGTCCGTACCGGCCACGACGGCCGAATACTGCCTGACGAACCGTTGCGAGCGAGATAATCGCGTCGATGATGAGAAGGATCAAACCTATCCCGGCAACGATGAACGCTGGGCCTTCAAGACCGCGTAGGAACACCCAAATGAGTACTCCGAAAACGACGGCACCGACACCGACGAGCGCGAGCGCCTGCCTGATCGATTTCGTGTTGTTTTTCAGACTCTGTAGAATCGGAGTCTTTTCACGAAGAGAATCGGAGGTTGGCCGACTTTCGGGGTTGTTCTGCTGATCTGTGGACATCTGCTGAATACTGGCCTAGCGCCATCGCCTTGCTTCCAACACAAGAACTGTGAGGAGCAAGAACACTGCTGTTATTGATAAGTAGTAGGCAATATCCGTTACCGAGATAATGCCTCGTGCGAAATCTGCGAAGTGACCACCCTCGGCCACTCCAAAGCTATCAAGATCGAAAACCGAGAACGAAGCACCTAGTTGGAATGCATCCATAACCTGAGCTGCGGTCCCCGAAAGTCTTGCGCTTACGAAATCGATAATCGTCAGCGTCGTGAGAATTCCAGATCCAACGACGAGCCCCACGATCTGGTTACTACTAAGCGCTGAGGCGAACAGTCCAACCGCAAGAGTTGCCGATGCGTACAAGGTAAGCCCGACTAATCCGGTGAGTAACGGGCCGATGTCTGGATCGCCGTAGACGAACAGCACAAGCACGAAGTAGAGCGAAAGCCCGACCATAACCATTGTAGTAACTAAAGCTGCGATGAACTTTCCGAAAACAATTTCAAATTCACGCAGGGGTGAAGTCAACAACAATTCAAGCGTTCCCAATTTTTGCTCTTCAGCAAGGAGACGCATCGTGAGGGCTGGTGACATGAAAATCATGAAGAAAATCGCACCGGCCAAGTAACCACGAATGCTTGCTTCAGCGAACGCATCGGAGACCGATGCGACGAAGAAAAAGCCTGTTATAGCAAGGAACGCCGCCGAAACCACGTAGGCCATCGGTGAGGCAAAGTATGTGCGAATCTCTTTGATCGCTATGACGGATATGAAACGCAATTCCTACTCGCCTAAATTCTCTTCGGTTGTCAGTTCGAGGAAGATCTCTTCAAGTGTCATCGGTAGAGGTGTCAAGTTAGCCAGCCCCCAGCCGTTGTTGATGATGGTCTTCGCAATAGTTTCGGTTGCCATAACATTAGGTCGGGCATCCACAATGAACGGAAGAAAGTCTTCTCGTTCCGAACGTTGTAATACCGATGCTCGCTGGTCAGAGCGGGCGTCGACTACATCGGAAATATCTCGCATAGCGTTGATAAACGCTGGTGCTTCTGCTCCCCTAACGCTGATTTCAATTCGTTCAGCGTGCTGGAGCTTCTCGGAAAGATCGTCTGGCTTGTCATCAGCAACGATACGACCATCGTTGATCACAAGCACTCGCTTACATATAGCGCTGACTTCAGGGAGAATGTGGGAACTGAGAAGCATGGTGTGTTCTTCACCTAAGTTGCTAATCAATTCTCGAGTTTCGACAACCTGAATCGGGTCGATACCAATAGTTGGCTCATCCATTACAAGCACATCGGGCTCGTGAAGGATGGCCTGTGAAATACCCACACGCTGTCGATAACCCTTAGAAAGCCTACCCACAAGTGTGTTCCTGTATTCACCAAGTTTCACCATGTCGATGACCTTAGGCAAACGTTCTTTCACCCAAGATTTGTTCATGCCACGGATTTCACCCATATAGGTGAGATAGTCCGTAACTGTCATATCTAGGTAGAGCGGAACGGTCTCTGGCAGGTAACCGATGTGCCGGCGAACGTCGAGAGAGTGGGATACGACGTCGTAGCCGCCAACGGTTACATCGCCCTGAGTCGGGGGCGTGTATCCCGTCACAACTCGCATGGTTGTCGTTTTACCTGCGCCGTTCGGGCCGAGGAATCCGACGATTTCGCCCTTGAGCACTTCGAACGAGATGTCGATAACGGCCGGGTAGGGACCGTAACTTTTCGACATGTGCTCAATTTTGATCAACTACTCACTCCGGTTTTCGGTTGAATGATGGCGGTTCCCACCACAACGGAACTATTCTGCCAAAATTAAATGCGCCGTGGGGCTCACGGCACGTGGATACGGCAGATTTATTCTCGCGTATTTCAAATCTCAAATATCTTATCCAAGCAAATTAGCAACGGCTACACGCTTTCGTTGCTTCAAGCGGTTTTTTAGCAAATACTTGCAGAATGACATCTAGCGACGAACGAATAAATTATCTCGACCACGCTGCAACCACTCCGGTTCGACCTGAAGTGTTCGAAAAAATGCTTCCGTACTTTTCCCAGAAGTTCGGTAACCCTTCGAGTTTGTACTCGTTGGCAGGGGAAGCACGGTACGGAATCGACGAGGCGCGGGAGCAATTAGCGTCGGTTTTGAGTTGCCGCTCTGGGGAAATAATTTTCACGGGCGGGGGGTCTGAATCAAATAATCTTGCAATTAAAGGATCCGCGGCAATGCGTTCACCTAACGGTGGGCACATTATCACCACCGCTGTTGAACATCACGCCGTCATTCACCCTATTGAGCAACTCGAAAAACTGGGATACGAGGCTACATATGTAGGAGTCGACAGCACGGGCAAGGTCGACCCGGTCGATTTTGCCCGTGCTGTCAGACCCGATACCTTCTTTGCCAGCGTGATGCTGGTGAACAATGAAGTAGGCACGATTCAGGACGTAGCGATGATAGCCCAGCGAACTCGAGAGGCATCAAAGTTGCTTGGCGGAGACGTGCTAATTCACACTGATGCGGTGCAAGCGGCTGGAAAGCTTTCGCTGAACGTGAACGATCTTGGAGTTGATCTACTCAGCCTATCGGCACACAAGATCTACGGCCCCAAAGGCGTAGGCGCTCTTTATGTGAGGCGAGGCGTGGAGCTAGAGCCGCTAATTGCCGGTGGTGGGCAGGAACGCCAGCGTAGGTCTGGTACCGAGAATGTCGCAAGTATCGTCGGGTTTGGTGAGGCCATAACGCTCGCTGAGTCTGAACGAATCGAATCTAGAAAGCGGATAAAACAACTCGCGACCAAGCTGGTCTCCGGCGTCGCCGAGCGAATTCCTTCTTCGACATTCAATGGCAGCAAGACAGATCGAGTTCCAGAAATATCGAACTTTTCTTTCACGGGTGTGGAAGGAGAACCAGTGCTGCTGGGATTGGACTTTAAAGGAATAGCGGCTTCGAGTGGTAGCGCCTGTAGCAGCGCATCGCTTGAACCGTCTCACGTGCTTCTCGCTATGGGAATCGACCCAGCGCTGGCGGTGGGCAGTGTTCGGATATCTTTTGGTAGAGATACAACCGAAACTGATGTTGATGACGTACTTCAAGCGCTGAAAGATGTTTTAGACCAACTAGCGACGTTTCCATCGGCGCAAAAATAGACGCGCAATATTTATCGAATATCGAGTTAAAATTCGCTCATTCGCTGAGTCTTGGCAATAATTAGTTCTGCAAACGTGAAAATACTGTGCGGTATCGACCGTACATCGTGTACTCTCGCTTGTCGGTTCGGGGTAGTCCCGGACAGTGGAGCAATGGATGACTGAAGAGAATCGAACTGAACAGGACGCTGCTGAGGAATCTCAGATGACTAATGAGGATACCGCTGTGTCAGAGGACGCAAAACCGGCCGTTGAATTGGCTAGTTTCGAATTTGGCGAGCAAGCAGTAAAAAGCTTTCCGATACATGTTTCCGGTGCACTCGAGTACGCTCGAGCTAACAAGTACGAGTACGGTCCGCGTCTACGTGACGCTGAGCTGACTTGGAACGTTGTTTCTGCCGAAAAAATGGCTGGCGACATGGTCAGGGTCCGACTCGAGTTCATCCCGACTTCCGGTTTCCGGGGTGATCCTGGATCGGAATATATGGATATTGACGCGGGTGGAGCCGTTCTTGCCCGACGCCAACTCAGTGTGCCCAAAGAGAACAAACCGTTCATGCTTATGGGTATTACAGCATTCTCTGTCATTTTGGCAGTGGTACTCATCAGTATGCTCACGGTGTTCAAGACCGAAGGCGGAGACCCGCTCTACATCGCCGGTCGAACGCTCTGGATTAGAGCCGAAGAGCCGAAACAGCAGCAATTCATCACATACCAAGGTGCCGACACGAACGGGATAATCTACAACTGGGCGATGAAGCCTGAAGACGAGGCGAATAACGAGCTTGTTTACGTGAAAGTAACGCTGAACAATGAGACTTCCGGTGTGGTCAATCTGATCGTCGATGAAAGCTCGGCTTTATTATTGGACAGCAACAAAAGCGCGTATCAGCCGATCGATACGATTAGCCGGGCTTACTCAGCAGAGGCTGCGCCTAGATTCTTAGTGCCTGGGTTTATTCCCATTTGGGGCACGGTGAAAATGAATGGTGGTGATCAGGTCACGGGAATGATGGTTTTCGAACTTCCAAGAGGCAGTTCGTTCTCAGAATTACGATGGACCGCTTCTGATTCTGTGACTATTCGATACGACTAACCTATGTACAGTCGAAAATCTGCCTCGGATTCACGCTAGAATCGGGACACGATGTCACCAACTTCCGATACTGCTAACTCTGCAGAAACAATTGCCTCACCTGAACTCTCTGGTGATCCTACCGGCGAGGTAGGTGTTCGTTCAAAGGCGACTAAAAAGAAGACAGCAACTGGAAAGAAGCTGTCACCGGGTCGGCGTCAATTTCTTGACTTCAAAGCGGCTTATCCTGATTCGCTTTTGCTGATTCGTATGGGCGATTTTTACGAGGCTTTCGACGAAGATGCCCACACACTGTCTAAAGTACTCGGGATTACGCTTACTTCACGGGAATCAGGAGCTGGCGGAAAAGCTCCGCTCGCTGGAATTCCGTATCACGCACTTGATAATCATCTTGGGACACTCGTTGCTGCTGGCTTGAAGATCGCTATCGCCGAGCAGACAAGTGATCCTACAAAATCAAAGGGATTAGTCGAGCGTGCCGTAGTACGTGTCGTGACTCCAGGAACTGTGATCGAGCCGGCGCTACTGGATCAATCGACGAACAACTACCTCGCTGCACTTGTCTCGGATGGCGAGCGAGCGGGACTAGCGTACGTTGATATCTCAACAAGTGAATTTGTCACCGGGGATTTTCCCTTGGCAGATATTAAAGACGAGCTGTTTCGCCTTGCGCCAGCGGAACTGATCGCTGACACGCTTTCTCTCGAACAAATTGCTACAGATCAAAAGTCTGGCATGGTGGTTCGCCCGCTGGATGAAACACGGCTTGATACCGATCTATCTACGTCTCGCCTGCTCGAACACTTTAAAGTGAACACACTAGAGGCGTTCGGGTGCGAAGACATGCCCTTGGCGATAGTCGCTGCATCATCAGTACTCGATTTCGTGGCCGACACCCAGTTTGGGACCATCCCGCAATTAACTTCTCTACGCACTGAGTCGATCAATTCGTATATGAAGCTCGACCAGAAGGCGCTGAGAGACCTCGAAGTCTTCAGCTCGTCGATTGGTAAGACGTCCGCACCTACTCTCTATCGCACTTTGAATTTCTCTAAAACCGCGATGGGTGCCCGAACTTTGCGAGCGTGGCTAACCCGGCCGCTGCTTGAACCCGATGACGTACAGCGCCGGCAAGAAGTTGTTGCAGCGTTTGTCGGTGACCAGGGAGCCAGTTCGCGTGTTCAGGGTCTATTAGGGCAGGTGTCTGATCTCGAACGCCTCACTAACCGGGTGAGAACCAATACCGCCACTCCTCGTGATCTAGCTTCACTTCGAACTGGGCTGGTTGTAATTCCTGAACTAATCGCTTCACTGCCAGATGCCGTTATTCCTGGTGGTTCAGTAATCGGTCGACTTCACTCGTCGTCGGAAGCCGTTGAGCTGCTCAATGCGGCGATCCCGGACGAGCCTTCGATCACAGTTGGGGAAGGCTCGGCAATCCGTGAAGGATTTCATGCGGAACTTGACGAGGTCAAATCACTTTCTGGCGATGCTCGATCGAGTATTGCCGCTCTCGAAGCCGATCATAGAGAAACTACCGGTATCAAAAGCCTGAAAATCGGCTATAACCGGGTGTTCGGTTACTATCTCGAAGTTACCAAAAACAATGCTCATTTGGTTCCTGATTCGTTTGAACGGCGTCAGACGCTTGCGAACGGAGAACGATTCAT
>JGI26261J51718_1000594_pt1 | contig 17674 bp, 17 predicted proteins | sample SaaInlV_135m_DNA_3_FD_51718 | JGI IMG/M metagenome (IMG submission 51718)
ATATGCAACTGCGCACCCGAATCACCATCCGCGCGTGTATCAATGACTCGGACCTGCCGATCATCTTCACAAACTAATATTCCGGTATCCCCGGGCTGCCCTCCTCCCTGGCAATAAAAAACACTCTGATCGAGCTCTACGCCTGAGCTGCAGACCCTTTGGACCGAGGCAGCACATTCCGTCCGATAGGCATCCTCGCGGAAAAGTTCTAGAGTCATAATCTGTTCGCTACATCCGGACGCGGCTTGAGCCTGGATCATACAGCGGACGCAAACTCGCAGTTGCTGGGACACGCTCTCCGGCCACCTCAATCTCCCAGGCGCTGCCATCAATAAACCCTTGATTGATGGGTTCATCCGCCTCTATGTAGCCCAGACCGACGCAGCCGCCCAGTGAATGTCCGTACATACCAGATGTTGTGCTGCCGACCCGTTTGCCATCGCACCAGATAGGTTCTTCGTGATAGAGCATGGGTTGGGGGTCCTGTAACAAGAACTGAATCAGGCGCTTTTTTGGTGGCTGCTCTGAGGCGCGCAACAGCGCATCTCGCCCCCGAAAACTATTGGGCTTATCGAAATCCACTGCGAAACGCAGACCCGCTTCAAGCGGATTATCGTCGGGTGAGATATCGTGACCCCAGTGACGGTAAGCTTTCTCAATCCGAAGACTGTTTAGGGCGTGCAATCCGGCCGGGCGAAGATCATAGGCATGTCCAGAGTCGGACAGAACATCGAAAACGCCAAGCGCGAAATCACTCGGGATATATAACTCCCATCCGAGTTCGCCAACGTAGGAAATGCGAGTCGCCCGCACCAGCGCATACCCCAGTTCGATTTCCTGGGAGGTGCCAAACAAAAACGCATCATTGGACAGGTCCGCCGGAGTCAGGGACTGTAATAACTCCCTTGACCGAGGCCCCATCAGGCTGATAACCGCATAGGCCGAAGTCATATCGCTNACCCAGGCACGCTCGTCGGNGCGGATACTGCTGCGCAGCCAGTGAAAGTCCCGCATCTGCGACGCTGCNGCCGTGACTACCAGNAACTCGGTTTCTGACAGCCGGGTGACTGTCAGATCAGCCTCTATGCCTCCCTGATCGTTCAGCCACTGGGTATAAACCACCCGCCCAGGCTCGACGTCCATACGGTTAGCTGAGACCCGATCGAGCACCGCGGCCGCGTCAACGCCCTGCAGTAGAAACTTACCGAACGAAGTCATATCAAAAAAGCCAACGTTTTCCCTAACGGCTAGATGCTCCGCCGCAGAATGCTCGAACCAGTTCTGCCGGCCGTAACTGTATTCGTATCTGGGTGACACGCCGGCTGGCGCAAACCAATTCGCGCGCTCCCAACCCGCCGTCTCGCCAAAACAAGCACCCCGCTCCTTAAGCCGCAGATGTAATGGTGAGGTACGCACCCCGCGGGCACTTTCAGGCTGGCGAAACGGCCAGTGCATTGCGTACAGCAGGCCCAGTGCTTCTACCGTTCGATCGTGCAGATACTTTTGGTTGATCTGAAAAGGCATCATTCGCCGAATATCGACATCCCACAGATCCATTGGCGGCTGATCATTGATGATCCATTCGGCCAACACTTTTCCTGCACCCCCGGCAGATTGAATACCGATTGAGTTAAAACCGGCTGCGACAAAGAAATTGGGGACCTTTGGATCTGGCCCAAGAAGATACCTGTCATCCGGGGTAAAACTCTCCGGTCCGTTGAAAAATATCTTTATTCCCGAACTGCCTAACACCGGGATTCGCTCAATTGCGCAGCCCAGGTGCTCCTCAATATGCGCCACATCCTCAGGCAAAGTGTCGAATTCGAAACTATCCGGGATGCCAGCCATACCCCAGGGTTTGGCCACAGGCTCAAACATTCCGACCAACAGTTTGCCAGCATCTTCTTTATAGTAGTTGCAGACCGATGGCTCTCTGACTACCGGCAGGTTGCGAGGAAGATCTGGAATCGGTTCGGTCACAATATAGAAATGCTCCGCCGCGTGAAGCGGCACAGAAACTCCGCACATCTGTCCGACTTCCCGGCCCCACATACCCGCACAATTNACAACAGTCTCGCAAGCGATNCGGCCCTTGTCTGTGACCACAGCTGTGATCCGACCAGATTTTTTTTCAAGAGCGTTAACGCGGGTTTGTTCGAAGATCCGAACGCCTTTATTCCGAGCGCCACGCGCCAGTGCCTGGGTCGTGTCGGTCGGATTGGTCTGCCCGTCCCGAGGCAAGTACACCGCCCCGACCAGGCCATCAATGGACATGATGGGGTAGAGTTCTTGAGCCTCAGCTGGAGAGATCACCTCGACTTCCAGGCCAAAGCAACTGGCCATTGAGGCGCCACGCTTTAGCTCCTCAAAACGCTCGACATCCGTTGCCAGACTTAACGAGCCGGTCTGGCGAAACCCGGTTGCCTGACCCGTGACTTGCTCCAGGTTCTCGTACAGTTCGGTCGTGTATTGCGCTAAACGCGTCAGATTGTGGGTAGCCCGTAACTGTCCTACCAGTCCTGCCGCGTGCCAGGTCGTGCCACTGGTGAGCGATTTACGCTCAAGCAGTACCACATCGGTCCAGCCCAGTTCCGCAAGATGGTAGGCCACGCTACATCCGATAATGCCTCCGCCAATTATCACGACCTGCGCCTGCTCNGGTAGTTCNCGGCTCATAGGTGCTCCTTTAGTTAGATCAACCCAGATTGACGTTTACGGGCAGTCGCTCGAGACGCCTGCCTTAATGTCCGCCGATCCTTCTCCTGGTCGAGTCTAGCAAAGCCAAGTCTTGTGGGTCGGGCCCGGCCTAAGGCTGATGGAGGTGGCTCAAATTCCTGGCTGAGCTACCAATTGCATGGCCTGGCCCAGGATGGGCGCAAGATTCGGGTTGCGGTAATTTATCGGCATGCCTACTCTTAGCATGAGAGTAAAACCGAATACCCAAACCATGTCTGATTACCAGCGCGCCGCTCGGGCGCTCACTTATCTGGAAAAGCATTTCGAGGATCAGCCCAGTCTGGCCCAGACCGCCGCTGCCGTTGGATTAAGCCCCTACCACTTCCAGCGCCTATTTAGACGATGGGTCGGTATCAGTCCTAAGCGATTTCTGCAGAATCTCACCCTTAACAGTGCCCAGCGAGAGCTTCGCAAAGGTCGGAGCCTGCTTGATACGGCACTCGAGGTCGGCCTGTCTGGTCCGGGCCGATTGCACGATCTTTTTGTCACGTTACAAGGGATGACCCCAGGGCAATACCAAAATCACGGTCGACAGATGGATATATCTTATGGTGTCCATCCAACCCCTTTTGGAATCTGCCTGATCGGAGTAGCCGAGCGCGGTATCTGCTGGCTGTCCTTTGGGGAATCCAAGAACGACGCGGACACCACACAGATGGAGCAAACCTGGGGAGAATCCACCTTTCGCCGGTCACAGGCGCTCACCGGCGGATATGTGAAAAAAATATTCCCAGGCGCAGGCGCTTTGCCCAACGACCCATTGCCTGTGCTGGTGCAAGGTAGCGAATTCCAGCTTCGTGTCTGGCGCGCCCTGCTTGGCATTCCGCTTGGCGCGACGGCCAGCTACGGCGATCTCGCCAAAACTGTCAAAGCGCCATATGCGAGTCGTGCCGTGGGCACCGCGGTAGGGCGAAACCCGGTCTCATTTTTGATCCCTTGTCACAGGGTGATCAGGGCAAACGGCGAAACAGGNCAGTACCGCTGGGGTTCGCCTCGAAAACAGGCAATGCTGCGTTGGGAAAAACTGCACTTGCTTGCCACGTCCGAAGAANNCANCAGNTAGAGAAGNCTTCAGAAAATAAGATTTAGCATCAACATCATGACGACCAGAAAGAGANCCGTCATGATNCCNCCTGCCCGCATGAAATCAATAACCCGATATCCACCCGGGCCCATGATCAACGCATTCACCTGATGAGTGGGGATCAGGAACGAGTTAGAAGTCGCCAGCGCCACGGTTAAAGCAAACATCGCAGGATCGGCGCCTGCGCCGATAGCAATGTTAACGGCCAACGGAACCAAAAGCACAGTAGCTCCGACATTAGACATCAGCAAGGTGAAGATCGTTGCCAGCACCGCAATACTGGTTTGCAGCACCCATCCGGGTACGTCGCCCATGAGAATGAGCGTTTGCTGGGCTATCCACGCTGCAGTGCCGGTGTTTTCCACTGCGAGCCCTAATGGGATCAAACTTGCGAGCAGAAAAACACTCTGCCACCCAATCGACTGGTAAGCCTCGTCTATGCGGATCACACCGCTGATAATCATCCCCACCGCCCCGGTCATTAGCGCAACCGAAAGTCTTAAATCGCTGAACAGAATCAGACCGAGTGCCAACAGGAAAAATCCAGCCGCATAAGGCAGCTTGTGCGGTCGGGTATCGTCACGTGGAAAATCGGTGACCACCGCGAAATCGTTGTTCTCAGCGATGGGTGCGATATCACGCCAGCGACAATGCAGGACGAGTGTATCGCCCGCCTGCAGGACAAACTCCGGCAAGTCGCTGTCGATCACCTCGTCTATTCGGAAAATGGCTAGCACCGTTGCGCCATAACGCTGGCGCAACCCTATCTCACGCAAGGTCTTGCCTATAAGATTCGAATCCGGCCGAATGACAACCTCTACGATTCCGGCTGCGGTTGGACTCAATATTTCTGANAATACATCCATCTCCTTTCGCAGCTCGAGNGCGTTTTCAGCGCAGAATTCCTGAACTGACCCCAGTGGCCCCATGATCGCAATATCGGTTCCAACCCACAGTTCGGTATCCCCTGAAGGCGCAACAGTGAATTCATCGCCACTACGCACCGCAACGATCCATCCTCCGCGCCCGGCACTGTCAATCTCAGACACCATTGTTCCAGCTAGCGGGCTATCCAGTGTGACTCGAGCCTCATAAACTTCTCCGGCTATCCCATACACTTCGGAAAAGTAATGCAGAGTACTCCCTGATTCCTGAGGCTTATCCTTAACCACCGGCAGCACCAGGCGGCCAAGAAAGACAAAATACAAAATTCCGCACATCAGCATTACGATTCCGACCGGGGCAACGGAAAATAACGAAAAAGCCTGCATTGGCTCCACCGACGTGGGCAAGTTTCGGTTGGAGGTTTCGATCAGGTCATTGAGGAGAATCAGTGGGCTGGAGCCAACCATGGTGATGGTGCCGCCTAGAATCGCACAGAATCCCATGGGCATCAGCAGGCGAGAGATCGGTAAATTTCCCCTTCTCGCTATACGGGTAACCACCGGCAAAAATAGAGCCGCGGCCCCAATGTTCTGCATAAAACTCGATATGATCCCGACCGTCGCCGAAATAATGGTGATAATTCGGCTCTCTGTGCGCCCACCATACTTGAGAATCTTCCCGGCCACCTGACTCATAATGCCGGTCTTGTCCAGCCCAGCACCGATGATCATCACGGCAATAATTGAAATAACCGCGTTACTGGAGAAGCCGTCGAAAAGATGAGCAATTGGTACCAGCCCATCGTGCCCCGGGACCATAGTCGTAAGGCCCAACAAGACCATGATCGCAATAGCAGCGACATCAACCCGGACAATCTCAAAGGCAAAGAGGAAAATCGTGAGACCCAATATCCCCATCACCGCTATCATCTCTGCGGTGAGTACAATAGTCTCAGTCAAAAAACCTCCCGGAACGTGATCTGCGCGGCGGCTACTCTCTTGACAGGAAACTGCCGTAACGACTGGTTTCACTATATCACAGGGTGCCTTATTCTCTTGGCTGGGATCATTGAAATTTGTTATCTAACGATGTTCATNTCCTTATATTCCTCCACCCAGAAAACCCAGTCGGCTGATCACTTCAAAGGCTTGCACAGACTGGCAAGTTCGTTATGAAAAAACGAGTNCGCAGCCCGTTCCANCCCAAATATGTGGGCAGTTGGGTCACGCTGGGACTGCTGCGTTTTCTGGCCAAAGTGCCTTTGCCATTGCTATACCATGTTGGTACGCTCCTGGGCGACCTACTGCGAATGGCAATTCCCTCGCGGCGACGTATCGCTGAGCGTAACCTTGCACTTTGTTTTCCCGAAAGGTCTGAAGATGAAATAACCGCAATGGCCCGGGAGAACCTTCGCAATACGGCGCGAATGCTCCTTTATACGGGCTATGTCTGGTGGGCTTCGCCTGAGCAGTTGATGCAAAATGTCCGCATCCGCAACCCAGAGCTGTTAGATGAAATTCTTGCCACCGGTCAGGGCGTTATCATCCTTGCGCCCCATTTTCTTGCTCTGGAACTGGGCGGCGTCTACCTGTCTTTGCGTTATCGCGGAGTCAGCGTCTACCAGCGTACCCGTAATCCCGTCTTCGACCGCTATATGCTCCGAGCACGAGAGCGCTTCGGTGCCCGTCTATTTGAGCGTAAGAACGATCTCAAGCGCATGGTCCGTGCGGTCCGTGCCGGCGAAGCCTGCTATTACCTTCCGGACCAGGATCCCGGGGCCCGTCGAGCTGTTTTTGCACCCTTTTTCGAGATACCAACAGCTACCTGGCCCGTGCTGGGGCGTCTCGCCAGGATGAGTCGCGCACCGGTCGTGCCGTGCGCCACCTACCTTCTACCGCGAGGTGAAGGATTCGAACTGATCATCCACCCGCCACTTAAGGATTTCCCCACGCCCGAGGTAGCCGAAGATGCTAAGCGGATGAATCTTGCTATTGAATCATGTGTACGGAACTCGCCACTTCAATACTTCTGGGTGCATAAACGGTTTAAAACCCGCCCCCCAGGTGCATCCGATCCCTATGAGTGAATCGTGCGCAGGTCGCGATCGCCGATATACATGAGAACCACCTCCGCCCAACCCGACGATGGAGTCCGATCTGGCTTGGGGTAAACCCAATGACACGGCCTCTAGGTACCTAAAACCTGGGATTTTGAGCCGATCGGCACGGCCGCCATGTCTTGCGTTCAGGCACTGTCGATTCGATCCTTAAAGCCTCGTCGAACAANGAGACGCTCGGCAGAGTCGTCTAGATCGAAAACAAAGTTGTCTAAAATACTTAATACCAAAACGTAGATCAGGCTCGCACTGACACCGCTCTAAACAAGCTATATGTTTTGCCAGGCTTGACGCTCTTTGACAGCCATCTAGACAGTAATAGCGCTGGCGACAACCAGTGCAGCAAAAGATAACTGGCACTCCCTGCGCCAATGCTGGCACAAAGCCCCAGCGCCAGAGACTGGGCAGCCTCCAGGTTTGCTCCAAAGGACTCAAGACCGTAGCCCACGACGACCGCACAACAAAGGGTTAACCCCAGCCACCCCAAAAAATCAACCAGATCACTCATCGTTTACTCCCGTTGGTTTCAACACGAGAGCATTGTGCTCTGGGTACAGGCTCACAGGCTGAGCCCGTGAGTTTGCCGACTACAAAGCCCGCAAGACCGTAATCGAAGGCANTTTGACTAAAGCCGTCCCCGGAAATACTCAATAGTGGTATCTAGGCCGGAATCCAGATTCACTTTGGGNCCCCAGTCCAATAACTTTGTCGCCAAAGTGATATCGGGTTGGCGCTGCTNTGGGTCGTCNTCNGGNAANGNCTTTAACTCAATCTTGGAACNCGAGCCGGTTTGGGCGAGAACTTTGTCAGCCAGTTGCCGAATTGTGAATTCGTTGGGGTTGCCAAGGTTCACCGGTCCGGTGATCTCAGCATCAGAATTCATAAGCCCTATAAGACCTTCAACCAGATCATCGACATAGCAAAACGATCGGGTCTGGCTACCTTTACCATAAATAGTGATCGGCAAACCCTTAAGCGCCTGGACGATAAAGTTGGACACCACCCGGCCATCGTTGGGGTGCATGCGCGGCCCGTAGGTATTAAAAATCCGCGCCACTTTGATCTCCAATCGATGCTGTCTCCAGTAATCGAAAAAGAGCGTCTCTGCACAACGCTTTCCTTCGTCGTAACAGGCACGAGTGCCCACGGGATTCACGCGGCCCCAGTAATCCTCAGTTTGCGGATGTACTTCAGGGTCTCCGTACACCTCGCTGGTCGAGGCCTGCAAGATTCGTGCGCCTGTGCGTTTAGCCAATCCCAACATGTTGATCGCGCCATGGACACTGGTCTTGGTTGTCTGTACCGGGTCGGACTGGTAGTGAACCGGCGANGCCGGGCANGCCAGGTTGTAGATCTGATCCACCTCGACATAAAGCGGAAAGGTGACATCGTGGCGAACCAGTTCGAAATTAGATCGACCGAAAAGATGNGCTATGTTGCGTTTATCGCCGGTAAAAAAGTTGTCCAGGCAAATAACGTCATCGCCTTGTTCGACCAGTCGGTCACATAGGTGTGATCCGACAAAACCAGCGCCGCCGGTAACGAGAATACGTTGTGTGTTGGTTTTACTCATTTGGTTCCTGTGAAATCTGTCTGGGTGGATAGGCGGGGATAAGAAGAGACCAAAGATTATAAAAATAGGGATTTCAATATCAGAAAGCGCTACATATGCAGACCATTGGTGCCGGAGATAGGATTCGAACCTACGACCTTCGCATTACGAATGCGCTGCTCTACCAACTGAGCTACACCGGCGTTGGGGCATTATTTCAACCAAGCAATTATATTGCGCGTACAGACATTTCGTCTAACGCACAATGACGTCAAAGTCCTGGCGAAGTTCAGCCGGTAGCGCGAAAGCGACGCCCTCCTCAGTTATCTCGGCGGCACTGCCCAACCGACCACCCAATGTTTCGAGATGATTAATCACATGGCTGACCAGCACTTCCGGGGCGGATGCGCCGGCCGTAATACCGATCTGTCGAGCGCCAACCAACCAGTCGACAACAACATCATCGGCTCCATCAATAAGATAAGCACGGGCTCCCACCTCTTCGGCAAGCTCGCGCAAACGGTTTGAGTTTGAGCTGTTGTGAGATCCGACCACCAGGACCACATCGCAGGTTTGAGCCAATTTCCTGACTGAGTCCTGGCGATTTTGCGTGGCATAACAGATATCATTGCGACGTGGGCCCTCAATCCCAGGGAACCGCCGGCGCAGTGCTTNGATAATCCTTGCCGTATCGTCGACNGACAGNGTGGTCTGAGTAACATAAGCCAATTGNACGTTCGACGGGATCTTAAGCGCTGCGACATCCGCCAGAGTCTCGACTAAAAAGACCGGTCCCACGGCCTGGCCCATTGTCCCCTCTACTTCCGGGTGTCCTTCATGCCCCACAAGGACAACAGTCTTGCCTTCGTGACCATACCGGGCAACCTCAGAGTGGACCTTGGTCACCAGCGGACAGGTTGCGTCAAAAACTTGCAATTCACGAACATTGGCTTTGTTCTGCACCTGTCGCGATACCCCGTGTGCACTGAAAATCAGGTTCGCACCGTCGGGTACCTCATCCAGCTCTTCAACAAATATGGCACCTTTTGAGCGAAGGCCATCGACCACGAAGCGGTTGTGCACCACCTCGTGGCGTACATACACCGGTGCACCGTATTTCTGCAGCGCCCGCTCGACGATTTCGATTGCGCGATCAACGCCGGCACAAAATCCCCGGGGGTTGGCAAGTTTTATTACAAAGTCAGTCATGTTTATTGTTATCAGCGGGCGGTCAGTCTTTGCGCTTGTCGGTTGCAACAATTGCAATCTCGTAAACGCAGTCTCGCCCAATCAGTGGATGATTAAAATCAACCGACACGCCATCATCGCTGATCCCAACAACATGCCCGGCGATACTCTCCCCATCGGGAAGCTCAAATTCAACCAAGGCGCCAAGGTCTGGCTGAACCCGCTCGCTAAACTTCTCCCGCGCAATCACTTGGGTATTCTGGGGATCGTAGACACCAAATACCNCATCCGACCCACTGATCTCAATTCGAAANCGNTCGCCGGAATTTTTGCCAACTAATGCCTGGGCCACCACTTCTGGCAAGTCGGTACTGCCCACAATAAGGCTGACAGNTTGCTCACCGGAATTTTCAACCTCGGTGTCGTCTGCCAGCAGAACCCGATAATGAAGTTCGACATGGTCTCCTGTAGCGATTGCCCTTCGCTCAGTCATTAAGCGCCTTCTCTGCCCTGCGACGGAATAATCCAAAAATATCAACAATGACTATTCCTGCTCCAACACTGATGGCGATGTCGGCCACATTGAATGTGGGCCAATGCCACGAATCCACATACACATCCAGAAAATCAACAACAAATCCGTAGTTCAACCGATCGATCAGGTTACCGATCGAACCACCGAGGATACAGCTAAGACCGATATTGAGCAGGTACTCATCGGCGCGGGCTATCCAAAGCCGAATACCCAGGTAAATGGCCACTGAAATTCCCACCACTATAAATAACATTGTCTGCCAACCACTGGCTTGGTGGAGAAAACCAAAAGCTGCCCCTTGATTGTGCACCAGCACCAGATTGAACCCTGGCCACACCGGTATNAGGCCGTGCCGTGTTAATGCATCCTGCGCCCAGTACTTGCTGAGCCAGTCCAACGCCACAATGATCACCGCGAGGAGCAAAAAACGTAGCGACTGACTCGTGAGCTTGGGAATCACTGCAGCCCTACTCGCCTGTCTGGCTAGCTTGGGTAAACCATGATCGTGCGGTGTCGCTGTCCTTGGCAATCTGGGCTTTAAGTGCCTCAATCGATTCAAAACGCTTTTCCGGGCGGATCTTAGTCTTAAATTCAACCTGGATTCGCTCAGCATAGAGTGATTCATCAAAATCAAACAAATGTGTTTCCAGAAGTACCCGCTCCCCACCAATGGTCGGGCGTGTCCCGATGTTAGCAATACCCGGCAAAGGGCTCCGGCCCTGGGAATGGACCAACACGGCATATACCCCCCAAACCGGCACGTTGTCATAACGNAGGACGATATTCGCAGTGGGAAATCCGATAGTCCGGCCGCGCTTGTCGCCGTGTGCCACCCGTCCGCCTATAGCGTACCGGTAACCGAGCAACCTGGCAGCGAGCTCAAAATCATTGTCGCCAAGTGCGCTTCGCACTCGTGAACTGCTAACTCTTTGTCCTTGCACTTCACAGGTCTCTACCGCGCTTATGGTAAAGCCCCACGCCTCGCCNAGNGTTCTNAGCAAATTAATATCGCCGGTACGTTTACGGCCAAAACGAAAATCATCGCCAATAACCAGATGGCGAACCCCAAGGCCGTCAACGAGATATTTTCTGACAAAATCTTCGGCCGACGTCTGGGCCAGTTCGCGATCAAAACGCAGCGAAAATATCTGATCAACCCCGGCTCGCTCCAGTTTCTCAATCTTGTCTCGCCAGCGCAGGAGCCGAGGCGGAGCGTTCTCCGGGCTGAAAAACTCGTGGGGATGAGGCTCAAACGTCATTATCGTGGCGCTCGCCCCAAGCCGACAGGCCTGTTCCCGAAGAACGTTTATCAAGCGTGCATGCCCCAGATGTACGCCATCGTAGTTACCAATCGATACCACTGACGGGCGGTGCGAGGCACGAATGTTATATAGGTCACGAATCAGGATCATTGTTATTCCTGTTGCCTGTTCAATACACCGCCCAATCGGGTTGATATTCTTGAATCACCTCTGACAGCCGCCGGCGAGAATCTAAGCTTTCGTCGTATCCGCGAAAGTATGCCAGACGCAACTCGGGGTAGCGCCAACACAGGTAGCCCTCGCCGGTGTCGAACCCAATTTGCCATAAACCAGACACCGTCACGCCTAAACGTTGTACCCGCTCTACCCATTTGCGAATAATCGTCTCAAATTCAAGCTCCAATGGAGCCAGCCGGGGGTCACAGTCAAGTAGTCGCCGCATCCGCAGCTGGCAAGGATCCAGTTCTCGCGAAGCAGAAGCGGTAAGTTTTCTGATAACAGGCAGTAATTCGCGGGCCTCGGAGAGTGAAAATATTCTAGGCTCTCCAGGATGGCTGATCAGGGCGACCACGTCCGCCAGCGAATGCGTTTGCATTTTAAGGCCGCTCAACGAAGCGGTGCACCTTTAGCCCAAGAAGGTAAAGCGAGCCCAGATAAACCCCGCCACCGGCAATAACCCAAAACCCCAGCAACAAAATGCGTTTGGGCACGCTGTGGGAGAGCCAGGCCAAATCGCCCGCTACCCCAAACCCCAGCAGAGCCGACATGATTAATGTCGCCAGGCTCACTCGGACCAGGAACGCCGGCCACCCGTCCCCAGGCTGAAATCCGGTTTTAGATATTAAACGGATATAAAGCAGTGCCGCGTTAACGATCCCGGCGAGGCTGGTGGCAAGCGCCAAGCCAACATGTCCTAAGGTGAAAGCGAGAGAAACAGCCGCCAAAGCATTAACCATCATTGCAATCGCGCCGATAATCGCAGGGGTACGGGTATCTTTGCGGGCGTAAAACCCAGGTGCCAATACCTTGACCAAGATAAACCCAGTGAGCCCAAGTGCGAAGGCGATCAGGCTCTTCGATGCCATGGATGCATCGGTTGCAGAAAATTGTCCATAGTGAAAGAGCGTCACCATCAGCGGGAAAGCGAGTATCGCCAGCGCAGCAGTTGCGGGCAACGCAACCAGGAAAACCAGACGCAACGCCCAGTCAAGGGTCTGGCTATAAGCCGTTTGCTCTGAACTGGCGACCTGGCGTGACAAAGTGGGAAGGATCACCGTAGCTAAGGCAATACCAAAGACCCCAAGCGGAAACTCCATCAACCGATCCGAATAGTAAAGCCAGGACACACTGCCCGTCACCAAAAAAGAAGCCAGTACCGTATTTACCAACAGATTGATCTGCGCAATCGACACTCCAAAAACAGCCGGAAGCATTAATCGAAATACCTGGCTGACCCCNTCGCCACCCACCCGCTCATCTTGGGTGGTGGCGCGCAGTCGCGGCCGGGGAACTCGCCGCACCTGCCAGAGGAAAGGAAACTGGAACGCGAGTTGAACAATGCCAGCTATTAGCACGCCTCCGCCCAGCGCGATGGCGATATTCGTCGTACGTGGTACCACCAGCCAAACAGTGGCTATCAAGCACAGATTTAGCAGTATCGGGGTTGCAGCAGGGGCTGCAAAACGCTCCCGGGTATTGAGAATTCCACCCGCCATTGCAACCAGGGAAATAAAAAAGAGATACGGAAAGGTCAAGCGCAGCGCAGATACGGTAGCCTCATATTTGGCGGGATCGGCACTAAAGCCTGGCGCCAGCACACTCACCAGCACGGGCGCCCCGAGGACGCCTGCTGCGGTGAGGGCAGCCAGTATCAACCCCAAACGCCCAGCCATGAGGTTGAGAAAGGCACGCGCCTGCTGTGGCGGATAACGAGACTCGTACTCAGAGTAAACTGGTACAAAAGCCACTGAAAAAGCACCTTCTCCAAAAATCCGACGCAGAAAATTGGGGATACGAAAAGCCACAAAAAACGCATCGGCTATCGCTCCGCTGCCCAAAACCTGGGCAAAGGCAATGTCGCGGATCAATCCAGTGACCCGCGACACCAGAGTCATCCCCCCAACCGCCCCAACTGACCTGATCAACTGAAACTGCCCCGGTATGGCGGATCACAGGCGATAGTGCGAGTAAAGATTCCCGAAAAGGCGCTGGAACCGCCTGCAAGAGCGTCCCCATTGACAAATGCCCCTATCTTCTCGATACTCACGCGTCTTTTTTTCATCTTTAAGAGAGTATATAGCTTGGCTAATTCACCGCAGGCACGTAAACGGGCACGGCAAGCCACTGTCCGCCGGGCACAAAATATGTCGCAGCGCTCGGAAGTGCGCACCTTAATCAAGCGCTTCAAGACCTCTCTTGATGACGCAGACACCACTGTGGCCCAAACCGCTTACCGCGAGGTGGCCTCGCAGATAGACCGAGCTGCCCGCAAAGGCCTTGCCCACCCAAACCAGGCTGGCCGTCTCAAAAGCCGCCTCAACGCTCGCCTTAAAGCCAAAGCCACAGCCACGGTCTGATTTAAAACACGACCGCTCTGACACGCTCAGAGCACCACCATGTTGTCCCGGTGAATCAGTTCTGGCTCGTCGACGTAACCCAGAATTTTCTCGATTTCGCTACTAGGCTGGCCTGCAATCTTTGTTGCATCGGACGATGAATAATTGACCAGGCCGCGCGCTACCACTGCGCGCCCATCGCGCGCCGCACAATCCACTAAATCACCGCGCTCGAAGACTCCATCCACCTGGATCACCCCAACCGGCAACAGGCTCTTACCCGAGGTGGTCAAAACCCCAACGGCTCCGTCATCCAGCAAAAGCACTCCCTTGGCGCGCATAGATCCTGCAAGCCACTGCTTGCGTGCGGCTACCCGGCCTGCACCTGCACGGATCAGCGTACCTGGAAAATTTCCATCCACAATCCCGGCTAAGTTCTCAAGTTCATAACCGGAACAGATTATTGTCGACGCGCCCGAGCGGGCCGCTTTTGTCGCAGCCTGTAACTTGGTTAACATTCCGCCGCGACCGAGAACTCCACTTGGGCCCGCGTAAGCCTCGAGTGCCGGATCACCGGCGACCGCGGTCTTCACTAAGGGGGCATCGGCAACTTTCCGAGGGTCGGCTTCGTATAAACCGCCCTGATCTGTCAATATGACCAGGTACTCAGCCTCAACCAGATTACTGACTAGAGCACCCAGAGTGTCGTTATCACCGAACTGGATCTCTTCTGTGGCCACAGTATCGTTTTCATTAACCACCGGCACGATACCCAGAGTCAGCATTGATCGAAGAGCGCTACGGGCGTTCAAGTAACGGGTTCTGTCACTTAGATCAGCCCCGGTCAGCAACACTTGTGCAGTCTCAACCGCAAATCCTTCAAATGCCTGCTGATAAGCCTGAACCAGGCCCATCTGTCCGACCGCTGCCGCTGCCTGCAACTGGTATAGCTCGTGGGGCCGCTCGGCCCATCCCAACCGTGCCATGCCTTGCGCAATAGCGCCCGAAGACACCAGCACGATATCGATCCCCCGATCCCGAAGCGCTACACAAGCCTTAGCCAGTGCACCAATCAGGCCCTGATTAAGGCCGGTCTGGGAATCGCTCAAAAGAGCACTGCCCAGTTTAATCACCCAGCGCTGGCGCTCGTGACGGTTAGATCTGTGATCAGTCATCTTGATCCTCCAACCAGTGCCAGATCGCATTACAGAGCGTGCGACAACCCTGCCCACTCACACCGGACACTAAAAACCATGGCGCATCCCAATTCAAGGACCCACGGATCTCATCACATAAGGTCAGCGCTTCGGTCTCATCAAGGCAATCCGCCTTGGAAAATACCAGCCATCGTTGTCGCCCGGACAACTCAGAATCAAATTCGTGCAGTTCTTTCTCGATAGCCTTTACCGCGACCACTGGCGGTTCACTCGCCCAGGTGCTGATATCGGCCAAGTGCAACAATAGCCGGGTTCGGCGAAGGTGTCGCAAAAACTGCACCCCGAGCCCCGCGCCGCTTGCGGCACCTTCTATCAACCCAGGGATATCGGCAACCACAAAACTCGCACTCGGACCAATGTCGACAACTCCGAGTTGAGGATACAGTGTGGTAAATGGATAGTCTGCAATCTTCGGTGTCGCAGCCGATACCGCTTTTAATAAAGTTGACTTTCCGGCGTTGGGTAGCCCAAGCAAGCCAACGTCTGCGAGCACCTGTAATTCGAGCCTCAGGCTAAGACGATCTCCGTCTTGCCCCGGTATCGTGCGCCTGGGTGCCTGATTGACTGACGACTTGAATCGAGCGTTGCCCACACCACCGCGGCCTCCAGCTGCCACGGTAAAACTCTGGCCATCATGTTTTAGATCGATGAGCAGTTCGTCGGTGTCGGCCGAAAAAATTAAGGTACCGGTCGGGACCCTGACCGTGCGACTCTTTCCGCCAGCACCACTGCGGTTGCGCCCGGCCCCTGACTGACCACTATCGGCTCGAAATTTGCGGGTAAACCGAAAATCGGCCAAGGTATTTAGACCCGATGCAGCCTCAAAAATGACATCTCCACCCTTGCCGCCATCGCCCCCGTCTGGGCCGCCCCGGGGCACAAATTTCTCCCGTCTAAAACTAAGACAGCCGTGGCCGCCGTTGCCGGCTTGCACAGTAATAATTGCCTCGTCTACGAATTTCATGGAGGTGCCTGGAACGGAACCTAGATCAGAAAAGTCACAAAAAACCCCGCTCCGATGGCGGGGTTTTTTGGCGACCCGCGCTGGCCCCGGCCTATTGCTCGGTCAGAATGCTCACAGTTCGTCGGCTTTTCGGTCCCTTGATCTCAAACTTAACAACGCCGGGAGTCAATGCGAACAAGGTGTGATCCTTGCCGAGCCCTACGTTAACGCCCGGATGAAAGGCGGTACCTCTTTGGCGAATCAGAATATTGCCAGCACGCACAGTCTCGCCCGCGTAGCGTTTAACACCTAGACGCTTGGATTCTGAATCGCGCCCGTTCCGTGAACTGCCGCCTGCTTTTTTATGTGCCATTTTGTCTTTCTCCTGCCGCTACCGGCAAATCAGCCTGAAATATCAGTGATGCGCAGTTGCGTAAACGCCTGGCGATGCCCCTGTGTCCGACGGTATTTCTTTCGGCGTTTCATTTTAAAGACCCGGATCTTTTTATCCCGGCCATGGCCCAGAATCTCAGCCTGGACCCGCGCTCCATCTACCAAAGGACTGCCGACAGAGACATTTTGCCCGTCTGTCACCATTAAGATACGAGGTAAATCAATCACATCCCCAGCATCGCCGGCCAGTTTTTCAACCTTCAGACTATCGCCGACACCCAGGCGATATTGCTTACCGCCGGTTTCCACTACTGCGTACATGCTTTTTTCCCCGAAAGATAGCGGTCCAGAAAAGGACACGGCTTATGAGCTTGCCAGTCACAAGGACTTGCGAAGGCGCGGAATTTTAGGCGAAACCGGCTATACGGTCAACGTAAGCGGTATTATTTTCGCCAGACCCGCCTACACGGTATGATTCGCCCATGGGCACCATTACACCTCTTAATTCTGAGCGTTTCGCTCCAGCGAGTTCTAGTACGGAGTCGCTAAGCGAGATCAGCGCCCTGATTCCTGACGATCTGGGCGCGATTAACCGACATATCGAGAAGCAATTGAGCTCTGATGTTGCGTTAATTCGGCAGATGGGAGCCTATATTGTGGCGGCCGGTGGCAAGCGGTTACGCCCCCTGACGCTGGTGCTGGCAGCNCGCTCGCTGGATTACTCGGGCACAGCGCATATCGACCTTGCCGCCGTAATCGAATTTATCCATACAGCCACGCTGCTACACGATGATGTCGTGGATGAATCTGAACTGCGCCGTGGACGCGAAACGGCGAACGATCTGTGGGGCAACTCCGCAGCGGTGCTTGTTGGAGACTTTTTATACTCACGCGCTTTTCAGATGATGGTCGCGGTAGACCACATGCGCGTTATGGAAATTATGGCAACAACAACCAACGCTATCGCCGAGGGTGAAGTAATGCAATTGCTCAACACCCACAACCCCGATATTACCGAACAACAGTACCTTGAGACCATCACCCGCAAAACNGCNCGATTGTTNGAATCGGCTGGACGTTTAGGCGCAATACTGGCCGATGCCGGGCCGGCAACCGAACAAGCCCTCGCGGACTACGGCCTAAACCTCGGCATCGCATTTCAGATTGTTGATGACATGCTTGACTACACCGTTGACGCCGAAGAGATG
>JGI26261J51718_1000597_pt1 | contig 17650 bp, 16 predicted proteins | sample SaaInlV_135m_DNA_3_FD_51718 | JGI IMG/M metagenome (IMG submission 51718)
GATGGTAGTGTGGGGTCTCCCCATGTGAGAGTAGGACATTGCTAGGCTTTTATTCAAAATACCCCGACCTTTCTTAAGGCGGGGTATTTTTTTATCTAGCTATATTCTAGTAAAATAAATCAAGTTGAAGATAAAAAGAGCTATCAATAAATTATGACTATTAATGCAAATATAATGAATATTGTAGACGGAATTGATGTGATTGATTCTGGCTACTATAGCAAAGATTTTGCAGCGATATATCTTCTAAGACAAAATGACAAGGTTGCCATTATTGAAACTGGCAGTAATTATAGTGTCCCTCTCGTTGAAGAGGCCCTTGCTCGTAAAGGCTCAAGTTTTTCAGAGGTATCCTACATTATTCCGACACATGTCCATCTTGATCATGCAGGAGGGGCTGGCGCACTCATGAAGCAATGTCAAAATGCAAGTTTGGTGGTCCATCCAAGGGGTTCTCGCCATATGATTGACCCCAATAAACTTGTTGCTGGCGCAAAGGCGGTTTATGGAGAAGAAAAATTTAAAGAATATTACGGTGAAATCATTCCAATAGATGCCAATAGTGTGATTGAGGCGGAAGATAACTTTGTTTTAGATTTTGATGGAAGAGAGCTCAGGTTTATTGACACTCCAGGACACGCAAGACATCATTTCTGTGTTTGGGACAAGGCAACAAAGTCTATGTTTACTGGTGATACCTTTGGAGTCTCCTATCGCGACCTTGATCGTGACGGCCAAATATATATTTTGCCAAGTACAAGCCCTGTTCAGTTTGATCCAAAGGCGCTCATTCAAAGCATCAATCGAATTATGGAGTTTGATCCAGAACGGGTCTGCTTAACTCACTTTTCAGCCATCAAACCAACCCAAGGAGTGGTAAGGCAGTTAACGGAGAGTATCCACTTTGTAAGTGACTTAGCAATAAAGTATGCAGACAAAAAGGATGCAGAATCCATCATTTATAAAAAAATGATGGACTATTTTCTAAAAGGACTTAATGAGATTGGGGTGAGTGATAAAAATTTTGTAGAAGAGAGGTTAAGTCTCGACGTTAAAATTAATACTCAAGGCCTAATTTACTGGCAAAAAAATAGTTGAAATTAATTCTTGAATTAAATCTTTTAAGGAACAAATAGATATAATATAAGCCGGTACTCCAAACTTTATTATGAAGAATCTATTACTGTATCTCAATAAGTATTTTGCAAAGGTGCCTTCGCAGCTTATCCCTTATCGTAATGCCGTTCTAATAGTTGCATTAATGTCAACTATTTTCATGGGTTATGGCGCCTCACGTTTTGTGTTAGATACTTCTTTTGATGTGTGGTTTAGTGAATCTGATCCGGCAATCGAGGCGTTGGATGAATTCCGTGATCAATTTGGTAGTGATGATGGCCTTTTCATTGTTTATGAGGCAAAAGACGGAGATGTCTTCTCAAATAAATCGCTCACTTTAGTCTCGGAGATAACAGAGGTCCTGGATAACTATGAGCAGATCACTACCGATGTTTGGCTGGATCAGTATGGATTAACTCCAGATATTGTTGAATCACTAACTCATATTAAACGTGTTCAGTCCTTATCAAATATTCGAATTCAGAAAAATGAAGATGATGTCTTAAGTTCTCCTCGTTTAGTTCCTAAAAAAATCCCAAGTGACACTAATAAGTTGAGTGCAATCGGCTCCGAGGCAGATGATCAGCCAAGTCTTGAGCTGTTTATGTTTTCAAAAGATCACCGATATGGTGCAATCTCAATCAAAACTGATTTTGGCGCTATTCCAGTAGTTCAAGAGCAAGAGGATGACTTCTCTCTTCTTTCTGATGATGACTGGAGTGATGATTTTGATTCAAGCATAGATGATAGCGCTGTAATACAAAAAATTGAATATCAGTCCGATGAGCCAGCGCTTTATCTGCCATTTATGAAGGCAATTACCGCGATAATTGAACAGCCAAAAATGACTGAGCAATTTAATTTTTATCCAATTGGAAACTCCGCAATGATTGCCTTGGCTATGGATACTATGATTCAGGCTGCATTTCTATTAGTAGGGATGGTAGTAATTATTAACCTCCTTCTTTGGACATTGTTTCGATCAGCGAGCGCTGTTGTGCTACCCCAGCTTGCAATAGGACTTAGTATATTGTTTGTGATTGGAGGACTGAGTTGGTTAAATTTGGCATCGACAACATTGATTGCTCTAACAGTAATGCTTGTTATCGCAGTAGGCGTAGCAGACTGTGTCCATGTCATGAGCTCCTACTTATTTTTTAGGCGAGATGGAAAAGAGCATGAGGAAGCGTTATCAAAAGCTTATGGCAAGACTGGAGTCCCTATACTCCTAACAACCATTACAACGATGGCAGGTATGTCTTCATTGGCTGTAACGGGGATGCCTATGTTTGTTCAATTTGGTTTCTCATCTGCAGCAGGCGTTTTTTTTGCTTTCCTATACACAATCTATTTATTGCCAGTTTTGTTAAATTACTGGCATCCGATGCAAGTCAAAAAAATAAGCCAATCAGATGAAAACAAAAAATCCGGTATTAAGGCTGCAGCATTTTTCATGAAATCTAAAGTATTAAGTGTCTTATGTTTTTTTGCTAAGCCTTTATTAATTGGAGCAAAAAAAATTGGCCTGGCCTGGCTCTTAAGTGCAGACTGGCTTCAGCCATTACTGAATAAGATTCCAGCTTTTGTAGAGCGTTTTAGATATTTGGTCGCTGTTATATTTGTTGGCGGATTTATAGTTTGTTTATATGGTGCAACACAAGTCAAAATCGACTCTAATCTGGTTGAGCTCTATTCAGATGATGTGCCGATTGGCCAGGCATACGACATTGTTGATGAAAATATGATGGGCACTGGAAATATGGTCATAGTCGTTGATACCGCTAGATCAGATGGAATAATGGACCCCGATGTATTGAACTCAATGGATAGACTTCAGAATAAAATTGAAGCAAGCTATAGTGAATATATTATCCGAACAAATTCACTTGCAGACCTTGTCAAAGATACCCATGCAATAATGCAAAGTTCAGAAGATTTTAGAACTATTCCGGATAGTCAGATTGCAGTATCTCAATTGCTTTACCTATTTAATAGTTCTAATCCTGAAGAAAGAAGGGCACTAGTGAGCGATGACTTTAGTAAGAGTCATATTAGTGTCCAGTTAAGGAACGCAGGCTCAAATGAATACAAAGAGTTTTTTGATGAGATTCAGAAAGACATAAATAACGAGTTTAACAAACTAACTGCAAGCTATCCAGAGCTTAAGGTTCAAATTACTGGATCATTCGCTCTTATGATGAGGCTTGCAGATGANATCAGTAAGAATCANTTCAAGAGCTTGGCAATAGCAGCTATTGTGATTAGCCTACTTTTGATGGTGACACTTGGCTCCTTGCAAGCAGGTGTTATGTCGATTGTTCCAAATCTTATTCCNGCAACANTGGCATTTGGATTGATGGGGCTTCTTGGGATTTCGCTGGACACAGATACGCTAATGATTGCTCCTTTAATTATTGGTATAGCGGTTGACGATACAATTCACTTTATAAGTCATTACAGAATGTCACTTGCACATAATCACAATATGAAGATCGCCTTAGTTGAAACGATTAAAGAAGTTGGTCAGGCAGTTACATTTACAACGCTGATACTGGGTTGTGGATTTTTTATGCTTACTTTTAGTGACTATTTAGGTTTGGCTAAAATTGGTGGTTTTGGCTCTTTGGCAATTTTTGTTGCACTGCTGTGTGACTTATTGTTCTTTCCTGCTCTTATTATGATATTCAAGCCAAAATTTGGACAAAAAGATGTTGAAGACGATTTAAATTTTATAGAGGTTGCAAAATGAAGAAACTAATGACTAATAACTTGAACTCAAAGCTCTTTATAGTTTTAATAAGCTTTTGTATGGCTTTAGTGAGTTCGTATTCCATTGCAGAAACCGATTTAAGCGCCAGAGAAATTATGGAAAGAGTTGATGAAGAGTCTCGAAAATCAACTGACTCTGCCTTTACACGAATGAAGTTGACTACCTGTAAATATGGCAAAAAGGATGGAAAGATTAAGTGTGCTGAGAAGCCACGCATCAAGTTAGTTGAAAATGCACAAATAAATACGGGCGAAGACAACAAAGATACTAAGAGCGTTGCTATCATTCTCGAACCAGCAAGTGAAAAGGGAATTGGTATGCTTTCTTTTAGCTATGATGATAGCGACAGAGATAATGAGACATGGTTATATTTGTCGGCACTAGGGAAGGTTAAAAGGATTAGTGTTAGAAATAGTGATGATGAGGAAACCGAGTCTGCCAGTATTTTCGGAACTGAAATGACTACCGAGGACCAGGAAACTGGAAAACTTGATGACTACACTTATGAACTCTTAGAACAGGGCAAGTTTAGAGGTCGTGAAGTTGCTGTTATTGAGTCAACACCAAAGCCTCATAGACTCAGTAAGAGTAGTTATGGAAAAACTCAAAGTTGGATTGATACTGAAAGGTTCATAAACTTAAAGATTCAGATGTTTGATAAATACAATAATCCAATCAAAAAACTTGAGGTTGGTAAAGTTGAAAAAATTAATGACGTTTGGATAGGTAGAAGTTTGACATTTTTTAATACTGTCAGCAATAGGCTTACAAATATGAAGCTAGAAGCAATCAACTTTGATATGGATATCAAAGAAGACTTTTTAACTCAAAGAGCACTCACTGATCAGGCCTTTAGAGAGAAATACTTAAAAGACTTACGAAAGCAAGCTAAGTAAGAATTAGGATGTTGATAAAATTATTCAATATTAAGTTTATTATAATACTGCTTTGTTTTACCTCTAGCTTAAACCTAAATGCAGACGACTCATTTTTTGATGATGATGTTATTTTTGATGAGTCTGAATCTGAATTTGACGAGTGGTCTGATGATAGCGATATCTTTAGCGATGAGGAGACTAATAATGAGAAACCGCTTGCTTGGTTAGATCTTGAGGTTAATCAGAAATGGGGCTTTAACCCTGCTAGTAACTACAGCACCTCTAAAGAAAGAACAGAAATTAGTTTCGGCACTAGTGGGTCTGTTTCAGATTCAGGCTATGGTGAGGTTGAAATAAAGGCAACAAAATTTTGGCCAAGTGACAGTAATTATTCAACTGAAAAAAGTGATTTGGAAGTAGAAAAAGCTTTTTTACAGTTTAGTTTTGATGATTGGAGCACTAAGATAGGGCGATATACCATTGGATGGGGTGAGCTTGAAGGTGGTGCACTTGATGTAATAAATCCATCTGGAGGATTAACAGATCCCTCGATGATTCCTCAATGGTTTTTGATTGCCACTCGTTATTTTGATAATAGTGATTTAAGCTTTTTTTACAATACAAATCCTAAGGTATCAAAGAGCACGCTTTTGATACTAAAAAATGGCACCTACGATGAGTTTGGGGTTCGTTATGGAATAAGCTCTGAAGGAAGTGATATGGCTTTTTATGCAGGTCAATTAGTTCCGAACGATGCGCTTAAAAACCTCAGTGATGGAGTAGCTTATGCAACGCCATATCAATTATTAGGGTTTGGAATGAACAAAGCATTTGAGAATTATTTACTTAAATTTGATGTCGCTTATAAGCATAATGTGCAGCATAATCGTACGGATCAATTTATCAAAGTAGATAGGATTGACTGGGACCTGGCCTTTGATATTCAAAAAAATGACAGACAATGGTTATTTTCTGTTAACTCTCAGTATCTCTTAGATTATGCCAACGACTATTTGACACCAACATTACTAGGAAGCGTTAGTGCAAAAAGAAACAATATGAACTATGTTGCAAGCGTGAGTGATAAATTTGGTGATTCTGATTGGAAATGGGGATTATCAAATGTAATCTCCTCAAACAATGACCTTTCACTGAGTTCTGCAACTCTTGATTGGGATATAAATGACCATTGGCTGGCATCATTCAGTGGAACTTATATTAATGCCAAAGATAATCGTGCTTTTGCAGTATTAGACAATTATCAGAGAGTTAATTTAGAAATTAAGTATCAATATTAAGATACAGTGACCTTAAGCTAACTATGAGAGACTGATGCAATACTATAAAGACCTTCTTCAGACCGGTACATAGTATAATTTATGCAAAATAATTTAACTTAATATCATGCTAGAAAGTAAGCTTTTAAGAGGGAATATAGATTTTGTTGTTGAGCAGCTCAAAAGAAGAAATTTTTCTTTTGAAGTTGATGAATTCAATGCACTCGAAGAGCAAAGAAAAATCATTCAAGTTCAAACTCAAGAATTACAAAATTTACGAAACACCAAATCAAAATCTATAGGTCAAGCAAAAGCTAGTGGAGAGAATATTGAGCCACTTTTAGAGGAGGTATCAGAGCTTGGTGAAAAGCTGGATGATGCAAAAGCTCAATTACATGGCATCCAGTTGAAAATCAGTGAGATAGTTTTATCAATACCAAATATCCCTCATCCTTCAGTGCCAGAGGGTGACTCTGAAGATGACAATGATGAAGTGTTCAGCTGGCCAGAAAAAGGACCAGCAAAATTAGACTTTGAGCCTAAGGATCATGTCGATATTGGTGAGATGCATGGAATAGATTTTGCTGCAGCAGCCAAGATTTCTGGTTCAAGGTTTGTAGTTATTACTGGTAAGCTGGCAAAGCTTCAGCGCGCCCTGACTCAGTTTATGCTGGATCATCACACTGAACAAAATGGATATACGGAGACTTATGCCCCATATCTAGTTAACTCGGATTCCTTGATGGGTACAGGACAATTGCCTAAATTTGAGGCAGATTTATTTAAAACGTATCTCCATGGAGAGGAGGGAGAAGCAAGAGCCTTATATTTGATTCCTACAGCAGAAGTTCCTGTTACAAATATTGTTCGAGATTCGATTTTGAAAGAATCTGACTTGCCAGTTAAGTTTGTTGCTCACACCCCTTGTTTCAGATCTGAGGCTGGCTCCTATGGAAAAGATACAAGAGGATTAATTCGTCAACATCAGTTCGAGAAAGTTGAACTAGTACAAATTTCAAAACCTTCAGAATCATACAAAATTCTTGAAGAGTTAACATCTGACGCAGAAGGCATTTTGCAGATGTTAGAGCTTCCATATCGTAAAGTAGTGCTTTGTACAGGAGACCTTGGTTTTTCATCAGCAAAGACTTATGACTTAGAAGTATGGCTGCCAGGTCAAAATGCATATCGTGAGATTTCTTCTTGCTCTTGTTTCGAGGCCTTCCAAGCGAGACGAATGCAGCTCAGATGGAAAAACCCTGAAACGAATGAATCTGAGTTTTTGCATACACTCAATGGATCTGGTCTTGCAGTTGGTAGGACATTGGTTGCAGTGATTGAAAATTATCAAAATGCTGATGGAAGTATCACAATACCAAAAGTCTTACAGAGCTACATGGGTGGCCTAACTAAGATAAAATAACCCCTTTACAATTTTTGGAGTGAAATATGAATTTACCACCAGAACTCTTTCTGATAGCAATGTTTGTGCTGATGTATTTTTTACTTATCAGACCACAACAAAAAAGAGCTAAAGATCACAAAATCCTGCTTAAAGCCTTGAAAAAAGGTGACGAAGTTGTAACTAATGGCGGTGTCATTGGAAAAATTAGAGCTGTCGATGAATCTTTTGCTGAATTGGAAATTGCCTCAGGTGTTTCAGTTAAAGTTCAAAAGCAAGGCATCAATCAAAAAATGCCTAAAGGTAGTGCCAAGCCTATGACTAAGCCTAGCTCAAAAGCCCAATTAACTGAGAAAAAAGAAAAATAACTATAAATAAGCTTCTATGAATCATTACGCAGGATGGAAAAATGCATTGATTGTATTTTTTCTATTTATTTCAACTCTCTACGCTTTACCTAATATATATGGATCGGACTTAGCGATCCAAATTACAGGTACTGGTGACTATGATGTTCAAGAAAGAGACTTGAAAAGCATTAATGAGACCCTTTCAGAGAATAATATTGACTATAAATCTGCAGCAATTGAAAACAATAATGTTTTAATTAGGTTTAGTGATTCTAAATCTCAACTAACTTCAAAGGCTTTGTTAAGGAACTCATTAAGTAGGAATTATGTTGTTGCCCTAAATCTTGCACCTTCAATTCCGCAATGGCTTTCAAGTTTAGGTGGTAAAGCAATGTCTTTAGGGCTTGATCTTAGAGGCGGTGTTCATTTTCTACTTGAGGTGGATATGCAAGCAGTGACTTCGATGGCTGTTGATCGCTACTATAATGAATTAAGAGCAGCTCTTCGTAAAGATAAACTTTATAAAAAAATTCGCAAGGAGGATGATAATCTTGTTGTTAGTTTTAAAACTAAAGAGCTTAAAAATGAAGCAAAAAAACTTATAAAAAAAGATTTACCTGATTTAATTATTGCTGAAAGTGGTGAACAAGAATTAGAGCTGATTCTTGAAATTTCTTCAAGTGCACAAACAGCTGCTAAAGCTGGAGCACTCCAACAAAATATTACAACACTTCGTAATCGTGTTAATGAGTTAGGGGTTGCTGAGCCAATCATTCAACAACAAGGAGCAGAAAGAATTGTTGTTCAGTTGCCAGGAGTCCAAGATACTGCAAGAGCAAAAGAAATTTTAGGTGCGGTTGCAACAATTGAATTTAGAATGGTTGATGAAAAAAATGATGTACAAACCGCAGTACAGTCTGGAAAAACACCGACAGGTTCAAAACTCTATAAGTTTAAAGATGGACGACCTTTACTTCTTAAAACTAATGTAATAACGACTGGAGAAAATATAAATGATGCCTCTTCAAGTATGGATAATAACAATCAGCCAAGTGTCAGCATAGTTTTGGATAGTTCTGGCGGAAGATCTATGTTGGAAACCACCAAGGAGTTTCTAGGCTACAGAATGGCAGTTGTATTTATTGAAAACAAGGTTGAAACAGTTATTGAGGATGGCGTCGCTGTCAAAAAGCGAAGCAAAACCCAGGATATTATCAATGCTGCGACTATACAAGGAACTTTTTCTAATCGCTTCCAAATTACTGGTTTAGATAGTTCTAGAGAAGCAACAAATCTTGCTCTACTCTTGAGGGCTGGCTCCCTCTCGGCACCCGTTGAAATTATTGAAGAGCGAACAATTGGCCCAAGTTTAGGCGCTGATAATATTCAAAAAGGCCTTATTTCTGTTCTGGTTGGTTTTGCTTTAGTCCTCATTTTTATGGGCTGGCGTTATCGCGTTTTTGGTCTCGTTGCAAATCTAGCATTAACAATTAATTTGATTACAATAGTGTCCATTCTATCCATAATTCAAGCCACCCTCACGTTGCCTGGTATAGCTGGAATCGTCTTAACTGTTGGTATGGCAGTTGATGCAAATGTATTAATATTTGAGCGTATAAAAGAAGAGCTTAAAGCTACAAAAAATATCCAAAAGGCTATTTCTGCTGGCTATGAAAAGGCATTGCTAACAATTGCTGATGCTAACATCACAACTCTAATTGCATCCATCGTGTTATTTAGTTTTGGTACGGGAGCAATTAAAGGTTTTGCTGTAACCCTATCGATTGGAATTATTACATCAATGTTTACTGCCATTATTGTTTCCAGAGCAATTATAAATATTATCTATGGCGGTAAAAAAATTGAGGAGTTGGCAATATGAGTCTCAGATCATTAAATATTCCTGTGATTGACTTTGTTGGTAAGCGAAAGTATGCGATGATTTTTTCTGCTATCTTATTAATAGTCTCAATTGCTTCATTAAGTTTTCAAGGACTCAAGTTTGGTATTGACTTTACGGGTGGAACATTGATAGAGCTAGGCTATGAAAAAACAGCTGACCTTGAAGATATTCGTTTTAAACTTTCAGAGGGTGATTTTAAGGGACTAATGTACAATATTTTGGTTCAGATACTGAAGTATTAATTCAGCTTGAACCCCAGGAAGTTTCAAGTGCGAAGCTTAGTTCTTCAATCATTAGAATGCTGGGTGATGGTATCGATGTTAGAAGGGTTGAGTTTGTTGGTCCAAAAGTCGGCGAAGAATTAACGAATGACGGTGGTCTTGCAATGCTTTATGCACTCATAGGTATCCTGATTTATGTTGCATTTAGATTTGAGTATCGATTTGCTCTAGGTTCTATAACGGCTCTTGTTCACGATGTGATTATCACGCTTGGCGTTTTTTCAATTCTACAAATTGAATTTGATTTGACTGTTTTAGCAGCAATTCTTGCTGTAATTGGTTACTCTCTTAACGATACGATTGTTGTTTTCGATAGAATTAGAGAAAATTTTCTTTCAACACGAAAGCTTGAGCCAATGCCTATTGTGAATGAAGCGCTTAATCAAACCCTATCACGAACATTAATGACCTCTTTAACAACTTTACTCGTCCTTTTTGCTTTATTTTATCTAGGTGGTGAAGTGATCCATAGTTTTGCTGGTGCATTATTGATTGGAGTTTTAATTGGAACATATTCATCTATCTATGTTGCTAGTTCAATGATCCTAGCACTAGGAATTTCAAAGGAAGACATGCTTCCTTCAGAAAAAGAGAAAAAAGAAATCGATGCTAGACCTTAATTAGTTTGACTCGTTAAACTTTTCAAAAACAAGACACGCGTTCGTTCCACCAAAGCCAAAACTATTTGAAAGTATTCGGTTCAGCTGTACTTTTTTGGTTTCTCTTACGATAGGTACCCCTGTTGCTTCATCGTCAAGATTTTCAATATTAACCGATTCGGTAACAAAGTCATTTTGAAGCATTAAGAGTGAGTAGATTGATTCGTTGACACCAGCAGCGCCTAATGCATGACCTGATAGAGATTTTGTTGATCCAACAAGCGGGATTTTGCCATCACCAAATACTTCTTTAATTGCACCTAGCTCTTTAACGTCTCCGACAGGGGTTGATGTTCCATGAGCATTAATATAATCGATTGGACCGTTGATGCCTTCAATTGCAATTTCCATACATCTTTTTGCGCCTTCACCGGATGGCGCCACCATGTCATAACCATCAGAGGTTGCGCCATAGCCAACTAGTTCAGCAATAATATTTGCTCCTCTCGCTTGCGCATGATCCAAAGATTCAAGAACAAGGGCACCGCCACCCCCTGAAATAACAAATCCATCACGGTCAGCGTCAAATGCACGAGAGGCCTTATCAGGAGAGTCATTATATTTTGAAGAAAGGGCTCCCATTGCGTCAAACAACATAGTCAGAGACCAGTCTAGTTCTTCTCCACCCCCTGCAAACACAACGTCTTGCTTGCCGAGTTGAATTTGTTCCATCGCATTACCAATACAGTGGGCACTAGTTGAACAAGCTGAACTGATAGAGTAATTAATACCTTTAATCTTAAATAACGTTGATAGGCATGCAGATGTTGTAGAGCCCATTGTCCTTGGAACACGATATGGTCCAACTCTCTTAATACCTCTGTCTCTCAAAATATCAGCTGACTCAACAATATTTTGGTTTGAAGCACCACCAGATCCCATAATTAAACCAGTTCTCTCGTGCGAAACCATCTCTGGGCTAAGTCCAGATTCTTTAATGGCTTCGTCAAGCGCTAAGGCATTATATATAGCTGCATCGGCCATAAAGCGAAGCATTTTTCGATCTATTACATCACTTGTATCAATTTCAGGAATAGAGCCATGAACATGGGATCTTAAACCCATTTCTGAATATTTTTCACTAAACTCAATTCCGGTTTTTGCAGACTTAAGGGATTCTAATACTTCAGACTTATTTATGCCTAAGCTACTAACAATACCCATACCAGTGACAACAACTCTATTCATCAGAATGCTGAAGTATCAGTAAACAATCCAACTCTTAGATTGGTTGCCTCGTAAATGGTTTTTCCATCAACTTCCATCGTGGCATCAGCTATACCCATATATAGTTTTCTTGCGATAACACGTGAAAGGCTAATGTTATAGGTGACTTTTTTGCTTGTAGGCAATACTTGGCCTGTGAATTTCACTTGTCCAGAGCCAAGTGCACGCCCTCTGCCTGGACCCCCTAGCCATCCGAGATAAAACCCAACCAATTGCCACATAGCATCAACACCAAGACAACCAGGCATGACTGGATCTTCATTAAAGTGGCAATCAAAAAACCATAAATCTTTATGAATATCAAGTTCAGCAGTCATTCCTCCCTTGCCATAATCTCCACCATTTTCATTAATCTCAGTAATACGATCAAACATTAACATGGGTGGTTGTGGTAGTTGAGCATTTCCAGGTCCAAACAATTCTCCTTTGCCACAAAGGATTAAATCTTCATAAGAGTAGCTATTTTGCTTCATAGAATTTGAAATATCTTGTTTTGAATGAATTTTAACATAGTTGAATTACGCTTAAAATTCAACTTAAGGCTTAAGGTCAGCAATAATATCTTCAACATTTTCTAATCCAACTGAAATACGAATTAGGTTTTCAGTGATATGCGTTTGTTTTTTTTCATCATCACTAAGCCTAACATGAGTCGTGGATGAAGGATGAGTAATAGTCGTTTTTGTATCACCCAGGTTTGCAGTGATTGAAATCATTTTAGTATTATTAATGAGTTTAAAAGCCTCTTTTCTGCCACCCTTGACCTGAAACGAGACAATTCCTCCAAAACCTGACTGCTGTTTTGAAGCAATCTCATGATGTGGATGGTTATTTAGGCCGACGTAGTGAACTTGTTCAACAAATGCTTGACTCTCTAGCCAGCTTGCAAGTGTCATCGCACTTTCACAGTGTGCCCTCATTCTAAGATTAAGTGTTTCAAGGCCCTTTAGAACAATCCAAGCATTAAAGGCACTTAAGGTAGGTCCAGTACTTCTCGTAAATGAGCTAATATCATCAATAATTGAGGCTTTGCCTGCAACCGCACCAGCAAGGCATCTTCCTTGGCCATCAATATATTTGGTTGCTGAATGAATCACTAGATCTGCACCCAAAGATAAAGGTTTTTGAAGAGCTGGCGACATAATACAGTTGTCAACTGCTAAAACAATATTATTACTTTTTGCAATAGACGAGAGTTTTTTGATGTCTACCACTTCACCTAAGGGGTTTGAAGGAGTTTCTAGCAGAAACAATTTTGTATTTGTTTGAACACTTGAGGCCCAATCATCAAGATTTGGTAGATCAACAAATGTGACTTTGATTTCAAATTTTTCAATAATATCATTAAGGAGAACAATGGTCGTCCCAAACATACAACGAGAGGCCACCATATGTTCACCCGGCTTAAGTATTGTCATGATAGTTGCAAAAATAGCTGACATACCGCTTGCTGTAGCTTGGCACTTCTCGGCGCCCTCTAAGGCGGCTAATTTGTTTTGAAAAGCATCAACTGTTGGATTTGTAAATCTAGAATAAACGTTACCCTCTTCCTTTTTATCGAATCGTTTTGCAGCTTCTTCAGCACTATTAAATTTGTAGCTTGAGGTTAAGAATATTGCAGCCGAGTGCTCTTGTTCATTCGTAGGCTCGTGTCCTTCACGAATTGATTTGGTTTGAAAGCTTTTTTCAGTCATGATTTTGTCTGTTTAGTCAGCATCATTGTAGATCAATTCTGAGCTTTCATTCGTCATATTGGTTTCTTTTGCTTTGTCAGATCTAATGGCTTCAAGGTTATCTAGGTANGGTTTGTCAATGTCATTAGTCAAATAATTTCCATCAAAACACGAACAATCAAAAGATTTGATATTAGGATTTCCTTGCTGAACAGACCATATCAGGTCATCCAAGTTTTGATAAATGAGTTTATCTGCTCCAATGACTTTGCATACTTCATCAGTTGTTTTTTCATGAGCAATAAACTCATTTTTACTTGCCATATCAATGCCATATACATTTGGGTAGCGAACTGGAGGAGCGGCTGAGGCGAAGAAAACTTTTTTTGCACCAGCTGCTCTTGCCATCTGAACAATTTCTTTGCTGGTGGTGCCTCGTACAATTGAATCATCAACGAGAAGAACGTTATCCTTGAATTCTAGTTCGATTGCACTGAGTTTTTGACGTACTGATTTTTTCCTTTGTTTTTGCCCTGGCATAATAAAAGTTCTGGCAATATATCGATTTTTTATAAAGCCCTCTCGATATTTAATATCTAACTCATTAGCCAGCTGAAGCGCCGCCGTCCTCGAAGTGTCAGGCACAGGCATAACAACATCAATTTCATCCCTAGGCCATTGAGATTTAATTTTTTCTGCAAGTTTTTCACCCATTCTTAGGCGTGATTTATAAACTGAAATATTATCAATAATAGAGTCAGGCCTTGCAAAATAGACAAATTCAAAAATACAAGGAGAGAGCCTCGAGTTAGCTGAGCACTGATGGGAGTGGACTTGGCCTTTGCGATCAATCACTACTGTCTCGCCAGGGTCAACATCGCGTGTAATCTTATATCCAAGAGCAGTCAAAGCAACGCTCTCTGAAGTTAGCATATATTTAGTACCCTCTGTAGTAGTTCTTTCACCAAGTATCAATGGTCTGATTCCGTTAGGATCTCTAAATCCAAAAATTCCATAGCCTGGGATCATTCCAATAGCTGCATACGCCCCCTTTACTCTTTGATGGAGCTTAGTTACTGCTTTAAAAATATCTCTTTCATTGATTCTATGTTTTTGCTCTTCAGCAATTTCACTCGCCAAGATATTAAGTAGAATTTCGGAATCTGAATTGGTATTAATATGACGAAGATCTTGCTCAAAAATTTCTTGAGCCAGAGTTTCTGCATTGGTAAGGTTGCCATTGTGTGCAAATGCAATTCCATAGGGTGAGTTGACATAAAAAGGTTGCGCCTCAGCCTCTGAAGAGCTTCCTGCAGTTGGATAGCGTATGTGTCCAATACCCATATCACCTATCAGTTTTTCCATATGCTTTGTTCTAAATACATTTCGAACAAGGCCATTACCCTTTCTCATATAAAAACGACCTTTATTGGCTGTTGTTATTCCTGCGGCATCTTGACCGCGATGTTGAATAATTGTTAATGCATCATAGATGTATAGACCAACATCTTTTTTAGTTGTGGAGAGAATACCAATAATTCCGCACATATATTAATCCTTCAAAATTTCACTTTCTATAAATTCAACAACAACATCACCCGGGTCAAGCTCTACAAAAAGAAGATACTTGGATAAGACGGGCTTAACGTCAACAGACCAGTCCTGAAATGTTCTTAATGCACCACTCGTTTCAACCCACGCATGGTTTTGTGTGACCCAACTCATGTTTTGTAAAATAAGAACAACGATAAGAACAAAAGTACCACCTATAAACAAACCTAGAATGGCTCCAAAAAATTTATTCTTTAGGCCATCAACATTTCTAGCATTAATAAGAGTATCTAAGGAACTTAATGCGCTTAATATACCCTCATATACTGGCGCCATAATGGAAGGATTTTCTGTATCAACTTTAATATTAAGAAGTTTTGATAGGGCAAATAATCCAGCCATTAAGATTACGAAAATTAGGACAAAAGACACAAAACTTCTGAGTGACTCGTTAGTGATTATTGCTTCAATAGTTTTAAGGTCTGAAACTGTTCCTAAAAAGTTAAAGCTAAATATTCCAACTATCACAAAGATCACTGAATTGGCAAAGGGTCTATTTAGATCATTAGAATTTTGGTTACTTGCCGATGCACTTGCAATTCTGTATAAGCCTTTTTTAATGAACCAAGCGCTCAGAAATAGTCCTCCAAAGGAGAGTGCATAGGTAGATTGATTATCTGAGTTAATCCAGCTACTTAGAAAGGTCTTAGCAAATGGCTCATAGTAGAGCCAAGCTAATATGATTGCAATAATAACAAATATAAAGCTTATGACTTCTTTGGCAAGGCCTTGAATAAAACCTCGAACAACAAATGTGATAAGAATTAAGAGGGTGAGCCAATCTGACCAAGCCAATATGCTTATTGCACTCCAAACATTGTCAAAAAAATTGCCCATGAGCTCCTTGATAGATAGAATTGATTTTACAATAGTTTATGATGCTTTGTCGTTCTCTCCAACGACTAATACTATCTGAGTTTATTAATAATTATTGAAGCATCTGCGATTGTATAAAAAGAGCCAAAAATAACAATTCTTTCTACCTCTCTAAGAGCTAATGACCCATGAATTGCACTTTCCATATCTTGGCAGATTGTTGTTGAGTCGGAGCTTGAAAATTTTTTATTCAATACTTCTGATTCAATTGCTCTCTCTGAGGAAAGGGGGACCAGGTACCAATGCTTTATTGCTTTTGAGGCAAGTTCAATCATCTCAATAATATCTTTATCTACGAGCGCTGAAAAAATAGCGACTGTTTGCATCGACGATTTAGATAGAGTTTCTACAAGCGTTTTTACAGCTGCTGGATTGTGAGCAACATCCAGAATAATTGTTTTATCTCCAATCTCAACCTTCTCAAATCTTGCTCTGATTGATGCATTTTTGATGCCTTCGCTAATCATACTTTTAGAAATTGGGTTTTGTACTGCAAGACTTTCAACTGCTTTGATTGCAACAGCAGCATTGAGTCTCTGATGATCTCCCTCGAGTCCAATTTCATCTTCATAGGCCTTACTCACAAAAGTAATATCGGTGCCAATTTCCTTAGCATATGCCAATAAGCTTTGAGGAGGNTCCTGATCTCCACAAATGCAAGGCCTAGAGCCTCTCATCACGCCTGCTTTTTCTCTGCCTATAGCCTCCCTAGTGTCTCCTAGGTAATCGGTATGATCGATTGCAATATTTGTGATGATGCTCACATCACTATCAACTACATTGACAGAGTCAAGCCGGCCGCCCAACCCAACCTCAAGTATTGCGATGTCGACCTCGGCCTTTTCAAAAATAATGAAGGCTGCGAGAGTTGAAAATTCGAAATAGGTTAACTTGATATCTTCTCTTTTGCCTTCAATGATCTCAAAAGCTTCGATTATGACGTCATCAGATGCATCTTCACCATCTACTGCATAGCGCTCATTGTATTTCAATAAGTGGGGAGAAGTAGAGCGCCCCACTTTATATTTTGATTGCTGGTAAATACTATCAATAAAGGAAACCGTGGAGCCTTTTCCATTAGTTCCTGCAACTGTTATAACTTTGAAGGGAACGCCATTTGGAAAAAGTTTTTCATAGACTAATTGAACTCTATCAAGTCCTAATACAATCGTCTCTTCCATAAGGGTTTCTTGCCAGCTCAACCAGTCATCTAGCGTTTTTTTATTTTTCATTATGAGATATTTATTGCTGATTTTTGAATTAGAGGATTATTTATCTTCCCAAAATTCGCCCTCGATGGCGTCATCTTTATTTGATTTTTTTTCACTGCTGTTTGTTCTGTTAATAAAGACTGAGTTTCTTTGCTTAAAAACGCGCTCAGCATTTTTCTCAAGAAAATGATTAATAAAGTAACTTCTGCTCCAAGGCATTAGACCTAGAAGTCCAAGTGCATCTGTCAGAAAACCAGGAGTTAGTAAAAGGATTCCAGAAACTAAAATAACGACACCTTCCATCATCTCCATTGCTGGTGTTCTTCCCTCTGACATGCTTTGTTGAGCTTTGGCCATAGTTGACAGCCCTGCTGTCTAAGAAGGCTTGATCCAATAAATGCAGTAATTACAACGAG
>JGI26261J51718_1000613_pt1 | contig 17397 bp, 16 predicted proteins | sample SaaInlV_135m_DNA_3_FD_51718 | JGI IMG/M metagenome (IMG submission 51718)
TGGGGAACTACAAATCCTCTACCTTGCATAAACGCATAGGCTCTGGATAGGTGATGCAGGAAAATAGAAGCGCGAGGAGATGCTCCATACTGAATTAGGTTGGCAAGTTTTGGTAAATTTTGGGTTGCCGGGTTTCGAGTTGCTGCTACCAAGTTAAGAATATAATCTTCCAAGTTACTATCTATATAAATAGAATTTATTGCCTCTTGAGCTTTGAGTAAAACTTCTGGGTCTATTATTTTTTGAACTTCCTCATGTCCATTGTTTGAAGTCATTCGCTTCATGATTGTTCTTTCTTCTTCCTTGCTGGGATAATCAATTTTCAGTTTAACCATAAACCTGTCAACTTGTGCTTCTGGGAGCGGATAAGTACCTTCCTGTTCAATGGGGTTTTGGGTTGCGATTACCATAAAAGGATAAGATAGAGGGAATGTTTCTCCACCAATAGTAATTTGTCTCTCCTGCATTGCTTCTAGTAATGCACTTTGCACCTTCGCTGGCGCTCGATTTATTTCATCCGCCAATATGATATTAGCGAAAAGAGGTCCTTTTTTTATGGTGAACTCACCTGTTTTTGGTTGAAAGATTTGAGTCCCAAGTAGATCGGCAGGTAAAAGGTCTGGCGTGAACTGAATTCGTTTAAACTGGGCTTGAATGGTTTGGGCTAGAGTGTTTACAGAAGTAGTTTTGGCTAAACCAGGAACACCTTCTAATAAAATATGCTCACCGGTTATTAGAGACAGAATCAATCGCTCCGTAAGGTAGTCTTGTCCAACTATTATTTTTTTTATTTCTTTGTTGAGAAGAGGAATAAATTCTCCAGCTTTTCGGACTCGTTGTGTGATTTCTTCTATAGACTGTGGCATTTTGATGAAATTATTGATGAGTTAAAAAATGTTTAGCAAGTTATATTGATTATGATTAGCTTTAATATAAGGGATTATTTCAACTAAACAAATATTAAAAAAAATTAATTTAATTTTGAGTTTTAGACAAATACAAGATTTAACATTACCTGGNAGAAATTTAGACTTTACAATNTAGGTAAGATCAATAGAATGTCCAACTTATTGTGNAGTTCTATAAGCATGGTGCTTAAATAATATTAAAGGTACGAAATGTCTGAAAAAACACAAGAAGGACTGGACAATTTAATAATTGAGGGACTTAACGCTGAAAAAGGTGAACTCGANCTTCGAGAACGGGAACTTGATGATGACGATATAAAANTAATTGTAAATTCAGATAAAATTAAAGGTGTTACTGCNTTATTTTTAGAATATAACGAAATTGGTGATGAAGGTTTGCAGGCCATTCTGGGTTCTGAAAAATTTAAACATCTAACCGCTTTGAATATGTTTAAAAATCAGGTTTCAGATGACGGGGTCAAGGAGATGGCTAAGTCAAAAACGCTACTCAATCTTTCAGAGCTTGTTATGAGTGACAATAAGATTGGCGTGGAAGGTGCTAGAGCACTTTCAGAGTCTAAAACTTTAGCTAATCTAGTTTCTTTNTGGGTTGGTGATCAACTAGGTGATGAAGGTGTNAAGTTGTTGGTAGAGTCGAAATATCTAACTCGACTAAACCTTCTAACTCTTTATAGAAATAATATTGGTGATTCAGGTGCGGTAGCGATTGCAGATTCTAAGAACCTGTCAAAATTGACTGAACTTAATTTAAACTGGAATTATATTGAAGCTGAGGGGATTGAAGCTATCGCTAACTCCAAAACTCTTACGCAGTTAGAAACACTGACCTTGACCTATAACCCTATTGGAGTCGAAGGGATTCAATTAATAGCAAATTCAGGGAATTTTAAAAANCTAAAACTTCTTGACCTTTATGAAACTTCATTAGGTAGTGAGGGTGGACGAATTTTAGCAGAATCNAAAAATCTTTCTAACTTGCAAACTTTGATTCTAATTCACAATGATATTAATGAAGAGACTCAGGAGTTGATTAAAAACTCTAAAAATCTTCCTAATCTAACTAAGGTAGTATTTCTTCCTCCCAAAAAGGTCGAAGATTAAAACTTAAACTGTCGCCCTAATTTTTGATTTTCAACTTTGTGGCCTCGGATTGATTGCGGTATCTAAGCGTGTTTTTTTTCTATTTAATAAGGGGACCTCAAGGTTTTGAGGGCCCCTTTTTTATTTGCATGTTTTCTATTGACTACGCTTGATGTTAGAATCAAAAATTCTTATTTATTAATAATTTAAAGGTAAATAAAAATAAATGTTTATTGGAAGTCATCCTGACCTATTAGATTTATGGCCTTTTCGAGAGGACAGCATTTATGTTGTCGGGAAGGATGGTATCCCTCAGCATTACGACGGTACGGAATGGCTACCAGTTCATACGGAAAATGCAAACCCTCTCATGGGGATATGGGCATCAGATGAAAACAATATTTACGCGGTAGGTGTTGGAGGTGTGGTGCTTCACTATCAGGGTACGAAGTGGNATCAGATTGATACAGGTAGTTACGACTCTTTGAATGCTGCTTATGGTTACGATAGCAACAACGTGTTTATTTATGGAGTAGGGGGCCGNCTTTTGTTTTGGGGGGGGGATCAGTGGCATTACCGAGAACCTAACACCATTCACGATCTTTTTTGTATGTGGGGAACAGATATCAATAATATTCATGCGGTGGGTGGAGAAGGAACGTATCGTTTCACAACGGCAAGGAATTCCAGCGGAAAGATGAGTTGACTAGTGAGGAAGTTTCTCTGTATGGGGTTTGGGGTTCCGCTATTGATAATGTTTACATCGTAGGTTCACATGGAACCATTCTTCACTTTGATGGGAATGAGGAAGGTGAGTGGGTACCAATGGAATCTGGGACAGAAGAATACCTACTAAGTATATGGGGTTCATCGCCCAATAATATTTTTGCTGTGGGAGATAATGCAACTATTCTTCACTATGATGGAAAGTCTTGGCGCGCTATGGATGCAGAAACTGATAAGTATTTAACCAAAGTACGTGGACTTCGTTCTGATTGTATATACGCGGTAGGTGACGATGGCCTGGTTATTCGCTTCGATGGAAAAAAATGGAATGATATGTCGTTAGGAGAAGGTGCTTAAATGTCAGATTTAACAGAAAATCATTTGCTTTCAATTTTTGGATTTGGTGCGGACAGTATTTTTGTAGGTGGAGCTGAGGGAACCATGCTCCACTATGATGGCGTGAAGTGGGAACCAATGGATCTTAACGGACGTTGGGCGATAAAAAATATATGGGGTGCTGCTCCCGACAATCTGTTTGCGGTGGCGACAGACGGAAGAATTCTCCATTATGATGGTAAGAAATGGTCTGTAGAAGAAACAGAAAAATTACCACCTATGACCGGAGTTTTTGGTTTGTCAGAAACAGAAATATATGCGTGTGCACGTCTTGGTCGAATTCTTCGTTATGATGGCACTGAATGGAAATTCTTAAACACAGGAACCGATGTTGATATTACTCGGTTGTGGGGATGCGCCGAAAGCGGAATGTATGCAGTTGGATTTGATGGGCTTATTTTGAAACAGGAAGACGATAAATGGAAACGCTTAACTATTAACTCAAATCATGAGTTTTATGGTTTTTGCGGGTTTGGTCCCGATGAGATGTATATATGTGGATCTGATGGAATTATTTACAAATTTAACGGGAATGTGGTAACTGAAATGCCAACCCGAACGCAGGATTTTTTTCTTGATGTGTGGGGGCCTTCAAAAGAAATGGTTTTTGCCGTCGGTGATCTTGGGATGATTATGTTTAATGATGGGGAACAGTGGACCCGTATTGAGTCTGGGACAGAAGAATATCTAACAGCCATTTGGGGTAGTTCTGACGAAGATATTTATGCCGTTGGTGATAATGGACTTATCCTGCGCTGGGACGGTGAAAATTGGTTAGCCTGCGGTTAGAAACAGGTTCCGCTTTATGCCCAGGTTTATACCAGTAAAATTATTGTCACTTCTTACATAGTGGAAGTTAATACCAATTATCTTAATTGCTGAAATAAATGCATTTTTAATTACTTAGTAAACTGCCTAAGGGCGTAAATCATTTCCATCATATTATGTTAAAACCTACCCTCAAAGAATTCAAAGAAAAGTCAAAGCAGGGCAACTTAATTCCCGTGTACAAGGAGGTCTTGGCTGACTTAGATACACCTGTTTCTGCCTATATGAAAATGTGTGGTGGAGAGTACTCTTTTTTGCTTGAAAGTGTTGAGGGTGGTGAAAAATGGGCCCGGTACTGTTTTCTCGGGTTTGACCCTTCAATTATCATTAGTATCAAGGGGAATGAGGTTGTTGTCGAAAAAAATGGTCAAGCAAAATCAATTTTAATTACACAGGGAAACCCACTTGTTGGCCTTAAAGATATTCTGGCCCGTTACCAGCCTGTTGATGTGGAAGGCTTGCCTCGATTTTCTGGAGGTGCAGTTGGTTTTGTTAGTTACGATATGGTTCGTTCTTTTGAGGATTTGCCCGAAGATACTGTGGATGACCTGCAAGTACCCGATGCTAGATTTGTAATCACAGATACTTTATTGATATTTGATAATGTTGCTCAAACAATAAAAATTGTTTCCAATGCTCATGTTGACAACGAAAATATTGAAGAATCGTACAATCAAGCGGTAAAAAATATTGATGCGATTGAAAAAAAACTAAGAACGAGCCTTCCTGTTGATGTTAATAATAAAAAGTCACCGAAAATAGATAGTTTAAACTGCATAGAATCTAACTTTAAAAAAGAACATTTCATAAATTCTGTGCAGAAAATTAAGAATTATATTCTTGAGGGAGATGTCATTCAGGTTGTTTTGGCGCAGAGATTGAAATTTAATATCAGTAAAGATTCGTTTACAATTTACCGAGCATTAAGGTCTATTAACCCTTCTCCTTATATGTATTATTTGAAGTTTGGTGACCTTGAAATTGTTGGTTCTTCTCCAGAAATATTAGTTCGTCTGGAGGGTGAGAAGATTGAAGTTCGGCCAATCGCCGGGACTCGTAAGCGAGGTCAATCAGAAGAGGAAGATCAAGCCTTAGAAAACGATCTCCTTAATGATGAAAAGGAATTAGCCGAACACATTATGTTGGTAGATTTGGGACGTAATGATGTTGGTCGAGTGGCAAAAACCAATTCTGTTTCAGTTAATGAAAAGTTTACTATTGAACGGTATTCACACGTCATGCACATAGTTTCGAATGTACAGGGTGAACTTAAGCAAGGTTTAGATGGTTATGATGTTTTGGCCGCGACTTTTCCCGCAGGCACTTTGTCGGGCGCTCCCAAGGTAAGAGCTATGGAGATCATTGAGGAGTTGGAGCCTACTAGAAGGGGTTTGTACGGGGGTGCCGTTGGGTACATTAGTTTTAACGGTAACATGGATACTGCTATAGCCATTCGTACACTTTTGATAAAAAATAAAACAGCCTACTTAGGTGTTGGTGCTGGAATTGTGGCTGATTCTATAGCGGAAAACGAATTTGAAGAAACCATGAATAAGGGCAAAGCTTACTCAAGGCAATCGAACTAGCCGAGAAAGGACTTGTTTGATGATCTTGATGATTGATAACTACGATTCATTTACCTATAACCTGGTTCAGTATTTAGGAGAACTAGGTGCAGAGGTTGTCGTGCACCGTAATGACAAAATAACTCTTAATGATATAGAGCAGTTAAATCCAGATAAAATTGTGATTTCTCCCGGGCCTTGTACGCCAGAAAAAGCAGGTATTTCTATAGAAACAGCATGTCATTTTGCAGGGAAAATTCCTCTACTAGGGGTTTGTCTCGGCCACCAATCGATTGCTCGTGCTTTTGGGGGGGAAATCGTTAAAGCAAAAAAACTGATGCACGGAAAAACATCAATGGTTACGCATGATAATAAGCACCTATTTAACGGTTTACCTAATCCTTTTGAAGCTACTAGATACCATTCATTAGTTTTAAATAAAAATACTGTCCCCGATAAATTCGAAGTAACTGCGACGAGTGACGATGGTGAAATTATGGGAATAAGACATAAAAATATGTTTATCGAGGGTGTGCAGTTTCATCCTGAATCTATTCTGACGACTAGCGGCAAAGATCTTCTGAAAAATTTTTTATTAATGTAGGCAGGTTAAATTAGTTGAGTGATTTATCGATGACTATTCATGATGCCTTAATACAAGTTTTAGACAAGGTAGACCTAAAAGGAAGAAATGGTATCGGTGATGACCCAAGTTATGGAGGGGAGAGTGAAAGACTCCCAGTTAGGGGCTTTTCTCACTGCACTTCGTATGAAAGGAGAAAGCACGACCGAAATTGTTGGGGCAGCGCTGGTTATGCGCGACAAAGCAGAGCTACTTAAGGTCACAGCAGATCCTATTGTGGACACTTGTGGTACAGGAGGAGATGGAGCTAATACTTTTAATATATCCACGGCAGCTGCCTTTGTTGTAGCAGGCTGTGGTATTACTGTTGCCAAACATGGTAACAGGGCCGTTTCCAGTCGCTCCGGCAGTGCTGATGTCTTGAGTTGTCTCGGTGTAAATATAGAAGCAAGTAAAGCTATAGTTGAAAAATGTATTGATCGTGTGGGTATTGGGTTTCTTTTTGCTCCGCTTATGCATGGTGCAATGAAATATGCGGCAGTGGTAAGAAAGGAACTGGGGTTTCGAACTATCTTCAATATATTAGGTCCATTAACGAATCCAGCTGGTGCCCATGCTCAGGTAATTGGTGTTTACGACTCTAGTCGAATAAAGCAAATTGCTGAGGTTCTAAGAGATCTTGGGGTTCGTCATGCTTTTGTAGTTTGCGGATGTGACGGGTTGGACGAAATTACTCTAACGGGTACGACCAGAGTTTGCGAATTAGTGAAGGGAGAGGTTAAGGAGTACCTTTTAGAACCGGGTAGTTTTGGATTGGTTGCTTGTGATGGCAAAGATCTTACTGGTGGTTCACCTGATGAAAATGCAACTATTATAAAAAATATTTTATCGGGATTGAAAGGTCCGCATCGTGATATTGTTTTGATGAACGCTGCGGTAGCGATTATTGCTGGAGGAAAAGCAGATAACCTGGACGAAGCTATTGATTTATCTCGACAATCGATCGACACAGGATCTGCTGCAAAGAAACTCAATGACCTTTGTCAGCTAAGTTATGAATAAGCAGAGCGCAAACAGCGCTTTTTTTGTTCTGATTTTATGGTTTATTCTAGAGAAGAACTATAAATATTTATCTTTAAATTTGGTATTCAAAGGTGCCTGATATACTTGATAAAATTTTTTCGGACAAAAAGGAAGAGCTTGACAAGGTCAAGCGTAAGTTGTCACTGTCCGATGTAAAAAATCGCATCGCCAACAAAAACTATGAGATTCGAGATATTAGAAAATCTCTCCAGTTGGCGGAGAGATCGAGTATTATTGCCGAAATTAAACCGCGCACCCCCTTTAAAGGCATCCTCTTAAATAATGTGGATCCGTTGGCTATTGCGAGAATATATGCAGACAATGGGGCTGCAGCTCTTTCGATTCTGACAGAGTCTAAATACTTCGGAGGAAGTCTTTCATCGCTAGAAAGTGCAAGAGAGCAGGTCAGTATTCCCCTCCTGAGGAAAGATTTTATTTTTGATGAGTACCAGGTTTTTGAAGCCAGAGCGTTTGGCGCAGATTTATTTCTTCTTATCGCTACTTGGTTGGATAGAAACCACTTGGCCGATCTTCTTGCATTGGGGAATGAATTAGGGCTTCCTGCTCTCGTCGAAACACACAATGAAAAGGACATGGAAAAGGCCTTCGCCGCTGGAGCTTCCATTCTTGGTATTAATAATAGAGACTTGGCCAGTGGAAAAACAGATTTGAAAATTGCAAGACGACTGATTCCAATGGCGCTTCAAGTCCCGGACAACTTGTTGGTATGCGAGAGTGGTATCCATTCTAGGAAGGAAATAGAAGAGTTTGAAGAGTTAGGGGCTCACTCTTTCTTGATTGGAGAAAGTTTGATGACCGCTGAAAATATTGGGGATAAATTGAGGGAGTTTACAGGTGCTAGAAAAGTTTCAACCACGAATTAAGGTGAAGGTTTGCGGTACGACTAGTCTCAAGGATGCTCTGCTCGCAGTTGATAGTGGGGCCGATGCGGTTGGGTTTATTTTTTATAAGAAGAGCGCTCGTTACATAGCACAGAGGGAAGTTAAAGATATTATTGCCGAGTTACCGCCTTTTATTGAAGCTGTGGGAGTTTTTGTAAATGATACATCTGATAAGGTTAATCGCGTTGCAGAACAGTGTAGATTGACAGCTGTTCAACTTCACGGAGATGAGTCTCCTGCGTTTTGTCGGCGTATCAAGAGACGAGTTATCAAAGCAATTAGAGTGCAGGGTGCTAATTCACTCAAGGGAATGCTAAATTATGACGTGAGTGGATTTTTGCTTGATTCTTACTCAGACGAAAGCAGAGGGGGAACTGGTAAAATTTTTGATTGGAATCTTGCGCTCCGAGCAAAAAAACAGGGGCCAGTTATCCTTGCGGGTGGGCTTAACCCATATAATGTTTATACAGCAATCCACAGGGTGAAACCTTATGGGGTGGATGTTTGTTCTGGTGTAGAAAAATCTCCGGGAATAAAGGATTCGAGGAAAATAGATGAGTTTATTAAATCTGTTCGTAAGTTCAGGTAGAGTTTTATTTGTATATAGTACGTAGATAATTTTTAAAAGAGACAACCTTCTCTTAATTTAGTGTCAGATTAAACGAAACATATTAAAGAGCTGAGTAAATGGACGGAAAATCAAAGGATATAGAATTTCCTGATGCAAGGGGGCACTATGGTCAGTTCGGTGGTAAATATGTAATAGAGACCTTGATGCCAGCCTTAGAATCTCTGGAACAACTTTATGAAGAAGCCCGAAACGATCCGAAATTTCAAAGTGATTTGAAATATTATTTGCGGGAATATGTGGGGCGCCCAACACCACTTTTTTTTGCGGAGCGTCTTACAAAGTTTCTAGGTGGAGCAAGGATATACCTTAAACGCGAAGACTTAAATCATACAGGAGCCCATAAGATTAATAATACTATCGGGAGCGCTCTTTTAACCCTTCGAATGGGCAAAAAAAGAGTGATTGCCGAGACAGGTGCCGGGCAGCACGGGGTGGCGACGGCAACAGCTGCAGCTCTTTTTGGATTGAAGTGTGATGTTTTTATGGGCGAAGAGGATATCAAGCGGCAGGCTCTTAACGTTTTTCGCATGAAACTATTAGGGGCGAGGGTAGTTCCTGTGTCAGCAGGGACGCGTACTCTAAAGGATGCTACGAGTGAAGCCATTCGNGAGTGGATCACTTCAGTAGAAACTACACATTATATTATAGGCTCTGTAGTCGGGCCTCATCCTTATCCTATGATAGTCCGTAATTTTCAACGGGTCATTGGTGATGAGGTGAGTGAACAAATTATGAAACTTGAAAAACGGTTGCCTGATGTATGCGTNGCTTGTGTAGGTGGTGGGAGTAATGCTATGGGGCTTTTTTATCCGTTTGTTGAAAATAAGAAAATAAGACTTGTGGGGGTCGAGGCAGCAGGCTTTGGTATCGAATCAGGAAAACATGGAGCAACGCTAGGTCACGGAAGTACCGGGGTTCTTCATGGCATGATGAGCTATCTTCTGCATGATCAAGACGGNCAANTTCGAGAGGCGCACTCTATTTCTGCAGGACTAGATTATCCTGGAGTAGGGTGCGAACATAGTTATCTTAAGTCAACTGGTCGAGCGCAATATGAAAGTATCACAGACGAAGAAGCGTTAGATGGTTTTAAATTGCTGTCGAATAAAGAAGGTATTATACCAGCGCTTGAGACGGCTCATGCAATAGCCCATGTGGCTAAAATGGCTCCGAAAATGGATAAAGACGCGGTTATTGTTGTTTGCTTATCAGGTAGAGGTGATAAGGATGTTAATCAGGTGGCTGATCGCATGGAGATGGGTTTGTGACTCGTTTAACAAGCTGCTTTGAAAAACTAAAAATGGAAAACCGTAAAGCCCTTGTGGTTTTTATTACAGCGGGAGATCCTGACCTTGATGCAACTAAAAATATCCTTGATGTCATAGATGATAGCGGAGCAGATATAATTGAACTGGGAGTACCCTTTTCCGATCCTCTGGCAGATGGTCCTATAATTCAGGCCTCAGCTTTACGGGCGCTTAAGAGTGGGACGACCTTGAGAAAGATTCTTTCCTTGGTTAAAGATATTCGTAAAAACCGTGACCTTCCTATTGTATTAATGACAAGTTTTAACCCTGTTTTTGTATATGGTGAGAAACAGTTTGTCGAAGATGCTGTGTCGGTTGGGGTAGATGGTGTTATTGTTCCTGATCTTCCCCCTGAAGAGTCGATCGAACTTTCAGCTTGCGCAGAAAAAAAGGGACTTGATGTTATACATCTGTTAGCACCTACTAGCCCGGATGAGCGAATACATATGATTGCTAAGCAGAGTAGAGGTTTTATTTATTACGTTTCTCTTACCGGAACGACTGGTGTGCGGACACAACTTGCTGACGGGTTACGTAATAGAGTGGCATCGATTAAATTAAAATCAGACCTCCCAGTACTTATCGGGTTTGGTATTTCGAATCCTGATTTAGCACGTGAGGCAGTGAAATTTTCTGATGGAGTTATTGTTGGGAGTGCTGTTGTTGAAATAATTGAAAAAAATTCTGACTCAATTCAAAGGAATAAAAAATTAGCCGACTTTGTGACCTCGGTGAAACAAGCCATTAGCAATTCCAGTTAAATGAGATCTCTCCATGGATCTACCCCGATAACGTCTGTTATTATTCCCGCCTTCAATGAAGAGGCATCCATCGGACTTGTTCTCGATGATTTGCCCCAAGAAAGATTAAAAGAAATTATAGTTGTTAATAATGGTTCAACTGACAAGACCGCTTGTGTGGCGAAAAAACATGGTGCTAGAGTAGTTGACGAGACCCTTCGTGGATATGGGGCAGCCTGCCTTAAAGGTATTTCTAAGCTTGATGATCCTGAGATCGTTGTTTTTATCGATGGCGATTTTAGTGACTTTCCTGAAGAAATTGAAAGTTTAGTTAAGCCAATTGTAGAAAATCGAGCAGACTTTGTTTTAGGAAGTCGTATGATTTTTCCTGAAAGTCGGGCTGCGTTATTACCACAAGCTAGATATGGAAATCTTTTGGCGGTATTCCTTATGAAGTTATTTTTTCGATGTCAGTTTACTGACCTCGGTCCATTTCGGGCTATTCGTTATCAGTCTTTGAAAGAAATAAGTATGACTGATAAAAACTTTGGGTGGACAGTTGAAATGCAGATAAAGGTAGTAAAACATGGTTTGCGTATTATGGAAATTCCAGTGCACTACAGAAAGCGTATCGGTGTATCTAAAATTACCGGAACTATATCTGGAACTTTCAAGGCAGGCACGAAAATAATCTTCACGATATTTAAATATTTGTTAACCTAATTGCTCAAATATTACAAATTTTAGTGTTGAGATAAATGTTTTCCTTTTCTGTGAAATCCTCGTCAGTTTTAAAAGCTACACTCTTTTTGTTTATGGTTTTTTTTGGGGGCACGAATTTTTGTTATGGGAATGACTCCATTAAAGAGTTGATACACGGTAGGCTGAGCGCGGATAAAAAGACATTAGATTTAAGTGGAGGAAAGATTGGCCCTCGTGGTGCTAAAGTCTTGGCAGGTATGAGTTTGCTTGCGAATGTAGAGATACTTCTATTACAAGGAAACAAGATCAAATATGCAGGGATAAAAAATCTAGCAAAATCACCTCATTCAACAAATCTCAAACACCTTGATCTATGGGGTAATATGATTGGAGATATGGGGTTAAAAGTTCTTTCTGAATCAATCTTTATAAAAGGACTGGAGGTTCTAAAGCTCTGGAAAAATGAAATAGGTGACGATAGTTTGGAGTTAATGGTCAAGTCTTCTAATTTTAAACATTTGAAGACTCTTATGTTAAACAACAATATGGTCACTCCAGTCGGGGCGGGTTATTTGGCAAACCCGGATGTGTTTCCTCAGTTGGAAACACTAAATTTATTTCGTAATTCAATTGGAGACGAGGGTGCTCTCCTATTTTCGCATTCGAAACCATTCGCTAACCTAAAGTCTTTTTTTGTTGGTGAAAATAATCTTACGGATAGTGGAGCCATAGCACTCATAAAATCAAATTCATTTCCAAGCCTTAAAGTTTTGGATATGGTAAAAAACCATTTGGGCGAAGAGACCAGTATCGCAGTCTTTATGTCCCGTAAAAAGAATAAAGTTCAAATTTTCATTCGTTAAACATAAGTAGTACGAAGTCTTAGTCTTTGGCCGCAGATTTCGGTTAATGTAAGTGAAATTTTAATACTGAATTTATGACTCTGACAGGAAAAATAATTGGACTGACAGCTTTGGTACTTAAATTGTGTGTTGTTACGTCGGTTCAGTCAGTAGAAAATTATCCGTACCCGTCTATCGGTGATGGTAAACGTGGGATAGATGTGTCTTTGACTTTAGTGGATGGAATTGCTACTGACCCACGGGGTAATATATACATTTCTCACCGTTCTCAGAACCGTATTCGTAAGCTCAGCCCCAATGGTACTATTACTACGATTGCTGGTAATGGTATTGCTGGGTTTTCTGGTGATGACGTGCCTGCCCTAGAATCTTCTTTGAATTTTCCTGCTGGTTTGGTTTTTGATAAAGGAAATCTTTATGTAGCTGATCGTAATAATCATCGTATCCGAAAAATTGACTCAAATGGAATTATCAGCACAGTTGCGGGAACAGGAATACCAAAGTGTTGTAACGATAATGGTCTTGCGGTGGCAGCCCATCTTCATTTTCCATCAGATATTGATGTGGATACTGATGGGAATCTATATATTTCGGATCGATCCAATAACCGCATTCGCAAAGTTAATTCGGATGGGATCATTACAACCATAGCCGGTATGGGGGAACCCGGATATGGAGGAGATTTTGGTCCCGCGGATAAAGCGCTTTTGAAATATCCATTTGGTATTAGTCTTGATAATAAAGGAAATTTTTACATTGCAGACCGAGGTAATAACCGAGTACGTAAAATTGATCAGCGGGGAATCATTACAACCATTGCTGGAGATGGTACTCATTCATTTGGCGGAGACTATGGCCCGGCAAATCAATCAAGTCTGGCATTTCCAACAGATGTAATTGTCGATTCGCTTGGAATAGTTTATATAGCCGACCGTAATAATAATCGTGTCCGTAAGATTGACCGGTTGGGTGTTATTACTACTTTAATGGGATTAAGCCAGACCGAATTTAATGGAGATAATGAAATTTCAGCCGAAACTACCTTGCACCTCCCTTTTGCTTTAGCTCTTAATGGTGAAGACCGTTTGCTGGTTGTGGACCGTAATCACTTTCGAGTGAGAGAAGTTAGGCTTCAAAGTAATCAAGTCGAAACTGTAGCAGGGAATGGAACCTTTTTATTCAGAGGAGATGGGGGACCTGGTGGTGGTGCTACTTTGGATGCTCCATCAGGAATTGCCGTAGACAGTAAAGGGAATGTGTTGTTTGCCGATCGTTTACACCAGCGAATACGAAAGGTTGGGAGTAATGGCATTATCGAGACCGTTATAGGAAATGGAAAACAGGGAAATGAAGGTAATGGGCGGCCAGGTATTGAGGCAACGCTTCACCTTCCAGAGGTTTTAGTAATGGACCACGAAGATAACATTTACTTAACTCAACGCACCGGGAATGCTTGGATCATCCGTAAGTCTGATGCCGAAGGTATTATTACGCATTTTGCTGGCAATGGAAGACAAGGAAATACTGGGGACGGCGGACCTGCAATCGAGGCCTCATTTCATACGATAAGTGATATAGCCGCGGACGGTAGTGGCAATATTTTTATTGCGGATTCAATTAATAGAAATATTCGTAAGGTTGATAAGCAGGGGATTATTTCTACGATTTCCGAATCTAACTTAGAGGCCCTAGGGGTAGAAGTTCACCCAAATGGTATTGTTGTTGACAAGGTAGGCAGTATTTTCTTTTCGGATTCCGGTAGCAGTAAAGTTTATAAAATAAATACGAGCGGTGCTATTACATTAATTGCAGGAACTGGTGATTTTGGTGACTATGGAGATGAAGGACCAGCTCTGGAAGCCGGCCTTAGATCACCTGGAGGGTTAGCAATTGGGCCAGATGGGTTTTTGTACATTGCCGAGCAGACAACCCACCGCATTCGTAGGGTAGACTCAAGTGGAATTATTACTGGATATGCAGGTACTGGAAAATTTGGGTATTCAGGCGATGGAGGACCAGCGATTGAAGCGAATATTAAAACTCCATTTCGTATGGATTTTGATAGGAAAGGAAATCTTTATTTCTCTGATCGAGACAACAATCGTGTACGAAAAGTTGATGCTAGTGGGATAATAACTACTATTGCGGGACATAGTAACATCGGTTGGTTGCAGGATGGACTAGAGGTTCGCATTACAGTGCATAATTTCCCGTAATTGTCTTTGCCCGCTNTCAGAGTCGGCATGTTTTACACTTGCTTGGCAAGCATGCGGTATTTTAATTGATATTGCGCTTATATTTTTTTATCTAGAGCAAGGTCNAATAATTGTTNCAAGTAATTAGTGTTTGGGTTTTTGAATTTTAAACCAATTTCATAGTAGCTCTTGTCTTGTGCTGTCCCCNTGTTTATATAGTACCGGGGATCCTCTCTAAAAATCGAACGTGTGACCTCACAAGCTAATAAGTTGCTTTCAAGGTGCATAATTGTCGGAATTTTTAATTCGAAATTCATGCCTGATTTAAGTGTTTTTTTTGATTCGATGCATAATCCACCTGTTGAAAGATCAACGATTCGGATTGTTGCAACCTCCATTTTATTNTCTCCCTTAACCAGCTCGTGCCCATGACCTTTTTTAATGATGCTAGTAAGTTTTTTTATGCCGACGCGGAGAGATGTTCTTTGNTTTTTATTTATAGTCATGTTAAAAGACTTTTCCCTTTATGGTTGTTTAGCTATTTTTTGCCTATTGGTGGGAGTTAGCTTGGTTTGGGTTATGAGTTTTTCCNAAAATCAATAATCAACTCTTCAGCTAGGTTATTATTNTNAATATGGTTCTCTATAATTATCTCAATATCATTTTTTGTTTTTGGGGAATACCAAANATCATCTGGAAAGACAACCATGGCAGGTCCATGGGTACATGCATCTAGACAACCTGCTTTGTTGACCCTGATTTCCCCCTTTAGTCCTAGCTCATGGATACGTTTTTTAGCGTAATCTAACAGNTCGTCNGAACCTCTTTCGGAACATGAACCGCGGGGATCATCTTTTGAGCGTTTGTTGTTGCAGATAAAGATGTGTTTTTGAAATCGTGGCATGAGAATATTTTTTACACATCAGCCTTAGGTAACTTATGAGATTGGTTCTCTTCATAATACTCTTTGAATTTACCAAAATTCACATAACACCGNTCACAACTATCAGGGAAGANGGTTACNATNACTCCTTTTTTTATTCTTCGTGCTAATTCTAGTGCTCCACAAAGGGCTGCTGCCGANGATTGNCCTNCAAGAATCCCCTCTTTTTTTTCAAGAGNTTCAACCATATCGTAAGCATCCTCAGTTGAGACGCTTATTTTCCCATCAAGTAGTTCCTCTTTATATATTCCAGGAATAATTGAGCTTGCCATATGTTTTAAACCCTCTAGTCCGTGCAATTCTTCTTTTGGCTCTAGTGCGTACCCTTGAATGCTTGGATTTAATTCTTTTAGTCTTCGAGTTGTTCCCATTATGGTTCCTCCTGTCCCAATTCCAGCTATGAAATGGGTAACCCGATGATCTGTTTGCGCCCAGATTTCTTTTGCCGTAGTTTCATAATGAGCTTTCCAGTTTGAGTCGTTGTTGTATTGGTCTGGCATAAAATAGATATCAGGATTGTCCTGGTAGATTTTTTTTGCAAGAATAATTGCCCCATCAGAGCCTTCAAAAGGACTAGATGTGACAATCTCAGCACCATAAAAATCTGCCATTAGGCCTTTTCTTTCTTTNCAAACATTAGCAGGCATCACCAACTTTACTTTATAGCCCTTTATCTTCCCAATAAGGGCATAAGAAATTCCGGTATTCCCTGATGTTGAGTCGAGTATAATTTTATTCTTTGTTAGTTTACCGGACTTTTCTCCATCCTCGATCATCTTGAGGGCGGGACGTGACTTAACTGATCCCCCAGCATTTTTCCATTCGGCTTTTGCAAATATGGTGACGTCTTTAAATTCGTTGCCGATATTTTTTATTCTGATTAGAGGGGTGTTGCCTATTGTTTTTAGTACTGAAGTGTCAGCGATGACCGGACAAGTAGGAGTTTGGACTTCTGTTGGAAGTGATAGTTTCATCTTGGTGTCTGACATTGATAATTAGATGTCATAATAAAAAAAACGTCTCAGATAAAATGGGCTGATTTTGATGTATTTTATTCTCATCTTTGCAATCCGCAAAACTCTTCATAATCTACCAACTCTTTGATAGTTGGTTTTTCACCGCATACAGGACAATTTGCGTCTTTGCGTAATCGTAGATTCCTAAATTCTGTGTTGAGAGCGTCATATATAAGGAGCTTGCCTACAAGTGGTTTTCCAATTCCAAGTATAAGTTTTAAGACTTCGACAACTTGCAGGTTTCCTATTACTCCTGCCAAAACCCCCAAAACTCCACCTTCTTGACAGTTTGGAACCATACCCGGGGGCGGGGGTTCCGGATATAAACATCGATAACAAGGCCCATCTCCTGGTTTGAAAACTGTGACCTGTCCTTCGAATCTATAAATACTGCCGTGAATTAGAGTTTTATTTTTCATAACGCAGGCGTCATTAACCAGATACCGTGTTGGGAAATTATCTGAACCGTCTACAACGTAATCATAGTCTTCGATCAAACGCATGATGTTACTTGAATCCATTTTTTCGTTATAGAGAGTGACGTTTACATCAGGGTTAAGCGCTTGGATAGTTTTTTTTGCAGATTCTGTTTTTAGCATACCAATGCGTTCGGTCGAATGAATGATCTGCCGTTGGAGATTACTGAGATCGACCTGATCAAAGTCAACAATCCCAAGATTGCCTATACCTGCAGCAGCAAGGTAATAAGCAGCAGGTGAACCCAACCCTCCAGCACCAAGAAGAAGAACCCTTGCTTCTAGCATTTTTTGCTGGCCAGACCCGCCTACCTCAGGAAGTATGATATGACGGCTGTAGCGCTCTATCTGTTCATCGGTAAACTCGATCATTACGCTCCAACTCCACCTGCAATAGCTGGGATAATTGAAATCTCGTCCCCATCTTTCACG
>JGI26261J51718_1000614_pt1 | contig 17392 bp, 16 predicted proteins | sample SaaInlV_135m_DNA_3_FD_51718 | JGI IMG/M metagenome (IMG submission 51718)
CTTCCCTCTAGGCTTGACCCTGCCTGAATACCAATGAGAAGTTCCTCGCTTTTGATACTATTAATCTCAAAAAACTTAGAAATAAACTCAATATCATCACATTTGTTCAGCAGACGAACAGGATTTTCCTCGGGGGCAACGCCGGCACTTCGAGTAAAAATTTCCACAAGATTAAAAGGGTTTAACTGTCTGTTGAAAGGCTCAATCCCAAAATATTGCATCCAGGGGTCTAAAGTTATGCGATCCCCATTTGCATCACACCCAAACCCACGCATATTTTTGACATTTAAATATGAAATCATAAATGCACTCAATTTTGAATGACTTAGATTAATAAGCAAATCGTAATTTATTTCTTTTAATTTATTCAGAATACATTCTAAATATTTATAAACATCAACCCATAGCATTTGTTTTTTATCAACTCTATCCACAAACTGCTTGATATCGAAAACAACTCTTTTATTTATGCAAGGAATTTTTTTGGAAAACTCCTCAAATGAACTAGTTACCATGAGAGTTATGCGTGCGTTAGGATACTGTTTTCTTAGCCCAGCAATGGACGAAGTAGATTGAACTAAATCCCCCATTCGAGTCATATTTAGGACTAAGATATTTTCTATCATTACTATGCCTCCGATTTAACTATTTGATCGGTCATAAGAACAAGCAATTCTTCCTGGCTTAAATCACCTTCTCCTTTTGCAATAGTATTAACCATTGTCTTAATAGAAAATTCGTTTAAACCACGAAATTGATCAAGATATATACCTAATTTACTAGAATCACCTACATGGTCTATGTAATAGCTAACTGGGTCTCTATGTCGGGAACTCACACGCTCCTTTAATAAACTTAAATTATCCATAAATATATGTGTTAACATTTCATGCATTCGATGTTGAATCGTATGTTCTTTCAAGACTCTTGCTCTTCCTTGATAAGCAATCGATTTTGCTTCATTCTCATGCTTCAAATAATAGTCAACCTTTTCGCAAAGATCATCGATTGAATTAAATGTAGCTATTTCTGTTCCGGGTTCAATCAATTCGGCTAATTCAGAACGCTCATCGACCAACTGAAACCCCCCGCAGGCTGCAATCTCAAAAGTTCTAGGATTAACAAAATCACCCACAGGGTTCACACCGCTATGAAATGTAGAGGAATGAAGATTTAAATTAACTTTTCCTGCATTATAAATTTTAACTGTATCAACCTGATCAACACGCTTATTTTTATTTTGAACACGGTTCCCAATATCAGATTCCAGCACCCATTCGGTACCCCATATTTTAAAGTCATGACTTAATAAACGAGGAAAGGATTGGACTCGATTATAGTATCCGGCACCCATGAATGAGACATCAGCCGAATATTGATGCATATCATCCAAAGGCAAGCTTATCTCCTTATGAACCCCTGGGAGACATCCTTGTGCAAGGTAATAAAAATTATTCATCCCAATAGACGACAACTCATCAAAAAATTCTCCACGCTGGATAGTAAAAAAATAATCATAATAAGAGGCAATTTCCTTCCAATACGAAAGAGTTCTAAAATCTTCAACAAACCAAAAAGCAATTGGGACGTTAAGTTTTTTTAAGTTTTTTATTGCTTCCGGGGTCAATGGCGCTTGAGCAAGAGCAAGAATTAGGTCCGGTTGGAAATCCGCAGCTTTTGCTGCAATAAGCTGACCCATGAAATGGCCAAATTGGTTGGACAAGGATTCTTCATTAATTTTATTTCGTGTTGTTTTTTTTATAGAAAAAAACCCTTCAGCAAATTTATCACATTCAACTGCCTCTGCGTGATGTCCCATATCATTAAACGCACGCACGCAGTAATTAGCCGTCGGCAACGAACCCCCATAGTAGGGATTTACCACAAGTATTTTCAAACGATTACTATTTAAATAATCAGAAGTTTCAATTGCTTTATCAAGGTTAAAAAAATAATCGCAGGACAAACGCTTTGAGGGCTGATGTTCGTATTTATTCCAATTAACTGTTTGGTTGGAGGTGATAATCTTTGGAGGTGGTGTAGAAATGATAAATTGTGTATTGGGCAGGAATGGTTCAATATCTACATTTTCCATGAAAGACCGAAAAATGGACATCACAGGTTCAATCACCAAAACCTTTAATCCCTTGTACTTATTTAATATTTCTAAAACATGATATCCAAAGCCAAGACCGTAAACCACAGGTGTTTCATTGCCTCTTAAACAATATTCTGACAATCCATCTTTTGCTTCTTTCGAGGGGTAGTATTTACTATGAAGCGAAACTGATCCAATTTTGGGGATGGGGTTTCCCTCTTTAGAAATTGAAACGTGAACAAAATTTTTCTTCGGCTCCCGCTCCACCCTCCTCGCCAAAGATGGCTGCGAAGATCTCAAGAGTTCTAAGTTTTTTTTAAATAATTCCAATCAATAACCTGAGTTTTTTTAGAAAACTTTTTCTAGCGTAGCATCTATTTTACTAAGCATACTATTCGCATCAATATGGTGTGGACTGATTTTCAAAAGAAGGGAAAGAGTATTCTGAGCTTCCTCAATGCGATTTGACTTATAAAATATACCTGCAAGTCCAAGAAGAATATCTAAATTATCAGGGTGAATTTCGAGGTACTGTTTCATAGCAAGCTCAACTTGTTCAAATTGACTGACCTGATAAGATAGGTCCAGCAAACTACTCATTGCTGGCTTGTTTTCAGCATTTAATTTCAAAGCTTGACTAAATGCATCCATAGCATTTGAGGTTTTGTTCTTCTTTGAGTAAACAATTCCAAGGCCGCTAAAACCCTTGTCTCTATCCGGGTAATTTTGGGTGATCTCTGTAAATCTTTTAAGGGCATCATCCAGTTTGTTTAATTGAACTTCCAATAAACCAAGACCGACAGACGCGACATACCCTTGTGGGTCAATACCAAGGCTTTTCTGATAATAATTTTCAGCACTCACTATATTTTGTAAATTCATATAACAATTACCTATGCGCGCTAAGGCTTCGGCGTAGTCTGGTTGAGTACTATCAACCTCAGCATATGCATTAATTGCATCTTCATATGCACCAACATTCTCAGAGGATTTTCCTTTTGTTAATAGATCCTTCATGTGACTCTCCTTCGTATCGTAAAATAACTTTTCGTCACAGGCTACGTGCTTCAACTTTGCTGTAACTTTATATTGATATACAAAAAACTTCTTTAATTCATCAGGCGAAAGATCTCTAATACTTAAACGTCCTAGATTTAATGTCGTTGTTTGATTTATCGCATCTTTGTATTGNGGGTCTAATGTTTCACTGATGTTGGAGATGGTGTAACCNGCCTCATCAAACATCTTTATGATTTCATGATAGGTGAAAAAAACCTCAAATGCGTACGGTCCAGAATACCTTCATCTTGATAGGTCCAGTTACCTTCTACCAATTGGTGAACTACCCCTAAATATTGGACATTAGGAATGCTGGCTATGACTGTTCCATCAGTTTTTAAAAATTTTCTAGTTTTTTTAAGTACGTCAAGTGGATCAATCAAATGCTCCAAAACATCTGCAAATAAAATACAGTCAAATCTTTTTTCTATAAATGGAAGCTCGAGAGTTTCAATATTTCCTTCTATAACTTCATCAAGAACTTTTTTTGCCTCAATTGCTGCCTTGTGATCCAATTCAACACCAGCAACATAAACTCCCGTTTTTTGCTTCAGCTTATTGCCTGTCATGCCAGCAGCGCACCCTATTTCAAGAATATCATTGGCTTCTCTTGGAACTAATGACACGATATCATCACGAACATTTCTAAAGTACTGCGGCAATGACTGAATTTCTTGCTGAGACTTTATTTCAACCACCTCTTTAGACAATTCATTTTTGGAACCCTCTAGAAACTCAAAAATTACAGCTTCAATGCTCTTCACCCAAAGTTGTAAAAATTTAGTTTGTGAAAATTTTTCCCGAACAGTATCCTTCCCTTTTTGTCCCAAAGAATTTGCTAGGTCTAGATCGTCCAGTAAGCTAACAGCACAGGTTCTAAGGTATTGTATATCGTTAGATATATATCCATTTATTCCATTAGTTATAGGAGATGTTTTATTTGAAATTGAGATGACAGGCATACCAACTGCCATGGCTTCTAATAAGGATAAATTATACCCATCTTCATAATCATTCGACGTTGTATGGAGGTAAACCCGCAGCGATCGATACTGCTCTAATAGGTCTCCGAATCCAGATGATAGTCGGGCACCAATAATATTTGGATTTAGCCCAAGTGTTTTCGAAGGAAGACCAGATAATATAGCCTCGCCTGTGGTAAAACCCATCATAAGGTCACGTTCTTTAATCAAATTACCCACACGCAATACTGATGGATAGTCTCCCCTATACCCTCCGTAATCATTTACATTAAGTCCAGGCAATATGACATCTCCGGTCATACCCCAGTCAAGACGCTTGCTTTCAGAGATAAAGACTTTCTTGACATTTACCAAGAGGGGGTTAATTTTTTTGAGATAATCCTCACGATTTACTTTATTGTTACCAAGTTTAATTTCAGTACTTAATTTATTGTGAAAAACAATTATTTTAGGCAACCTATACTCATAAATACTCACAAGATCCTTAATATTGTGTGCGATCACAAGGTCAATTGCCCCTTCATCTAGTTGAGATATGGCTTCTTTTTCAGATACCAAGATGACATTGTCAGGGACAGGACGCATGTTTTTGTCCCAGCGACGATAATTACCTTCGGAAACCTCTGGTTCAATAATTAAAAAGGTATGTCCAACTTTAGAAAGTAAGCATAGGTATGGTTCGTGCCAATTGTAGCTAAGAATCTTCAAGTGCATAGTTAAGTGTTCATGATGAGTATTTATTTCTTTACACTTAACGGTTTTTTCTGAAATGCACTTAACGTTATTCCAATTTCTCTATTCCTGTGAAATATGTGGATTAACACTTCTATTTTACTCTTAAACTTTGTATTTATTCCGAGACCTAGCACTTAACGGTTATATGAAATCATATAAAAACTAATAAAAACAAGTATTTAAGGAGTTCATTGACAACTGATCAAGGGGGCCCTGTACGGATAGTTGCACCACAACCATATACTTTGAAAGGCCCAAAGGGGATTGGTGAAATGGAATTTTAGATGTTTTGATGCACTAGGTGGGTTCTTAGAAGAGCGTGGTTCTTCGAATACAACTGAACCTTCGTTTAAAGTCGGTATTCTTAGTCTTCTTCCTCTTGATCTTCTTTCAAGGCCGAACATGTGTCGTATAATAATTGCAGCACACCGACCATTCGAACAAAATCTTCTTCTTCTGCGTCCTTAAGCCATTCTTGGTATCCATTCTGTTGTAAATTCAAGATACCAGTCCTGCTTTCACCATCCACCATATTCGGGTGACAACACCACTTACTTTCACTAGCCAATTGATTTGAAACAGTCACATAATCATCACCTGTTTCAATTAATTTACGAGACGTAGCCCTATCTGGTAGCTGAACAATAAGTGGTTCAAGTATTGGATGCGTCATTATTAATATCCTTACAAGACTCTAAACATTTTTAATTTAACAAAAGAGTCTGATTCCATGATATTTTTTACCCCATCATCTCCTAAGTAATTCTCAATCATAAGCAAAGATTCCACGTTAACTAATGTTTTAGTATCAGCGAGTGCCTTGGCAGAATCTGGGTGGAGATAATTACGCCCAAGGTTTAGATGCTTAACTTTTTTTAAAACTTTTGATTTAGCAAGCACTTTTATTGATTTAATAGTAATACCAGTTCTATAGAAATTTAATTTTCTAATATTTCCAAAACTTGGATTTTTAGCAATTGCTATCAAAGTATCATCTCCCACCTGATTTTCTTGAAAATTCAATACTTGTAGTTTTTGGAAATGCGAATATTTGGCTATCGCCATACCTCCGGGGCCATCTATTGCATTGAAATGAAGATCTAAAACTGAAAGCCCACTGAGAAAGGAAGCATCCACTAAAGCAAGCGCACCTTTGTTGGCTATATTATTATCATTTAAATAAAGACGCTTCAGGTTTTTAAACTTGTCACACTTGAAAAGTTGAACAGCACCTCGCCAGGTAATATTATTATTTGATAAATCTAAATCTTCAATGTTAGCAAGGTCTGACGATTGGACTAAGGCCTCAACTCCTTCATCCCCAATGAATTTCCCCTTGAGTTCAATAGTGTCATCCCCCTGGGAAAGAGAATCGTCTATAAGTCTATTTATATAATCAATCTTGGGTTGTGAGACCATTACTAAATTCACCTTTGACATTAATTGTACATCGAAAACCGATATCACTAAAAAAGCGGGATGACGGATGACTCCAGTCGCGATAGCCAGTTGCCATCGCTATAATATTGTCCGAATAGGCCCCACCTCGGCGAACCTTCATAATACCGCTAGAGGGTCCTTTAGGATCAATGGTTTTTTGTGATACTGGATATCCAAAGGCCATCCAGTCACTCACCCATTCCCAAACATTCCCTCCCATGTCATAAACGCCATACATGTTTGGGGGATAACTACCAACCGGGACAGAATTATCTTTCATATCAAGTCCCCCTCTTCCCTCACTGCCATTTGGATCAAAATCATAACCCCATGGGAATGCACAACCATCACCATTTCCTGCAGCTTTTTCCCATTGAGCTTCCGTGGGAAGAGTTTTCCCTGTCAGGTAGCAGTAATCAACTGCTTCATACCAACTAACATTGGTAACCGGACATTCATCACAACTTGATAATTTACTGCGGCGTAATTTATGATCAGGAATAATTTCTTCAAACCTTTTATTGGTAACTTCAAAACGATCAATCATAAATTGGTTCAGATAAACCAAATGCTCGGGAGCACCATGCATTAGCCCAAAACGGTTACAACCCATTTTAAATTTACCCGATGGGATAACAACCATATCATCAGTGGTATTTCTTAATTCTATATTTTCAGAAAAAGCCATATCAAAAAATAAAGCATGGCCAATCACAAATAAGAATTGAATAAAATTTCGCACGAAATTTTTAAAGTTTGGGAGGTTGCTTTAGTTATACCAAACGCTCAAGTACTGACAGAGTTGCCCTAGAACGATTTAGTGTGTAAAAATGAACGCCTGGGGCACCCTGCATTAATAGTTTTCTGCATTGATTTGCTGCGTGATCAATTCCTATTTGATAAACAGATTCCGGATCATTCTGAACTGCTTCAAGGCGTACCATTAAGTCATGTGGAACGGTAGCTCCGCACATTTTTGTAAACCTCTTTATTTGCTTTAAATTCACTATAGGCATAATTCCTGGGATCACAGGCACATTAACTCCAATATTTCTCAAGTTAGCCACAAAGTCAAAATAGTATTTATTGTCAAAAAATAATTGCGTAACTATAAAGCTAGCCCCTGCAAGAACTTTCTTTTTAAGATGAAATAAGTCTTCTTCACGATTCGAACTTTCTGGATGTCCTTCAGGATAACCTGCGACACCTATGCAAAAAGAAAAACGCTCACACATAAACTGAACCAGTTCAACAGCATAACCAAATCCATTATTTGGTTTTGTGAAATTTATTTCTCCCGCCGGAGGATCTCCTCGAAGTGCCAATACATTATCAACATTTTGTTTCTTGATATCCCCAAGCACATTCAAAATTTCATCGGAATTGTGACCTACACAGGTCAGGTGTGCCATACTTTCCAGTCCAATTTCTTTTTTAATACGACCAACCAAGTCGATTGTTTTTGAGCGAGTACTTCCCCCAGCGCCATAAGTGACGGATACAAATGCTGGGTTCAAAGGTTTTAAATTATCAATTGTTTTGAATAACTGATCGAAACCATCACTATCTTTCGGTGGAAAAAATTCAAAAGAAAAAGATGGCTTAGCTTGTTCTAAAATATCAATGATTTTCATAGACTCTTAAAGTCAAAAAAAAAAATTTATTAATACAAAAAATGTTATTTCTTAAAGAAATATGGAGAATAAATTAAATTAAAACTAGGAAGGATTAAATCATTCATAAATACCAAACTTTTTCAGGTAAGATACGAAGCTAACAACATTTACTAATTCGATGGGCTCTTCTTCTATCAAGTTAATTGCTTTTTCATCAAAATAACCCGTAGTAATCAAGATACCTCTTGAAGCACCCTCGCCTTTTACAGTATCGACAAATCCCTTAACCTTTATAGCATCTACCGTTTTATTTGGTGGGTCTATTATACATAAAGCCAAGTATACTCCCCCAACCACAGGGGTCTCATCAATCATAGCTATTTCTAGTTCGCTGTTGTTGGCCCAGACCGAATGTTTGTGTTCAAGGTTGAACTTGGAGAGAAATTCTATGCACTTTTCTTGAAATGCGTCGCTATCTTTCAAAAAAGGCGGGATATCGTCCGAATTGTTAAAGTGGAGCTGGTCTTGCGGGGCTGGAGGTGATGTATTTTTAAGTAGCATTATTAAAATAATACCTACTAAAAAAGCGACACCAGATATTAGAAAAAGTCCCACTATTTAATCATTTCGTCCCATATTTTTTCTTTTTCGCCATTTTTTATATGACGATCATTCGCAATCATTTGGCGAATGGCAATCCAGAAAACAAAGCCGACGATCGGAAGCATGGCTCCAATGGGCATATTATCGGGTTTTAAAGCGATAAGGAGAAAGTTCTCTAAAGGTGATAGTCCCATAATTTATATCTTATAAAGTGTTTATATGATGTATTTTACTCTTTATTCTCCAGATGAAGCAATATAAATTCATTAAAAAATTGCTTCTAATTTATTCATCCTCGTCCTCTTCTTCATCCTCGTCCTCTTCTTCCTCTTCTTCCTCTTCTTCACCTTCACCATCTCCAAGCACAAGCGAGTCATCATATTCCGCGGTATTGTAAGATATTAAATAATTCTTGATAGAGTCAACTTGGGCATCAACAGGGCCAATAGTGTTTAGTTCCTTAAATTTTCTTTTTGCGATTAATTCTTCCCCTTTCATCTCCCAATGAGAGGGCATCTTGGTCCAGGGAATCATTTTTCTTGTATGTTTCAACCACTTTGGAATCCAATTTTGGCGTAATCGATCCCCTGCTATGCTAAAATCTATTCCCTTCTCACCCTCATCATGGCAGTTGCCGCAATCCATATAATTAACTGCCTTAACACCAGTTTCTATTTGATCCTTAGCCTTTATAGTGTTCACGCCGGCTTCATATTTATTCTCTGTAGGTGACATAGCCTCAAAATAGGCTGTCAGATCACGAGCCTCTTTATCTGTAAAATTAAATGTTGGCATACGCACTTTTACCCATTTTCTAACAGGAGTTGGATTCTTTAGAAAAGAGTATAGCCATGAACCTTTTATCCTCTCACCTACATGATATTCATCCAACTCAAGGGGTGGAGGGTATAAAGCTTTGGCCTTAATATATTTTTGTATAATACCACCCTCTCCTTCGACATGATGACAACCTTTACAATTATACTTTGTGATTAGGCGACGACCCGTCTCAAGAGTCCGCTCTTTTTCAGATAAAACTTTTCTATAATTCTCTGGAATAGTTGTTCCGTTAAATCCTTTTAACAACACAACCAAAGCATCAATTTCATCAGGCGCTAGGCCAAAGTTTGGCATCTTATCTAACACGCGTTCGGTGCGAAATGAATCAGGTTTTTTCAATTTGGTTCGAGCCCATGCCTCCCATGTATGTGGGATATGTGAATCGCCATACTCTAACTCACTAGTCATTTTTCGGCCAAAAAACGATAACTCTGGACCAATCCGTCCTTCCTTCTCCATTCCGTTAATATCATGACAGGCATAACAACCACGAGTCCTAACAACCTTCTTGCCATGATCAATCAGTGCTTGATTTTTGATAGCCTTTTTAATGCCAGGTATGACCTTCTTTTCTCCATGCATCATGAGGTATGAGGCTATGTCATTGGCTTGATCATTGGAAAGCCTGAGGTTAGGCATAAGACTTCTGTGGTTATAGCTTTTTGGATTACTCAGCCAAGTTGTAACCCAATCAGCGTTAACCTTACTAGCAATTCGACTAAGATCTGGGCCGAATACTTCACCTTGACCATCAATCTCGTGACAGGCTAGGCAACCAACAGTTTTAAAAAGTTTTTTACCTTGGTCCGGATTACCAAAAATAAATTTTTCGGAGAGGGAATAGTCTTTGTCAGATGATGCAATTAGATAAGCAGCTACGCCAAAGGCATCCTTGTCGTCAAATCCAAAGTTCGGCATTCTTGTTTTTGGCAAATATTCTTTTGGGTTTTTAATCCAGCGATAAAGCCAACTTGGATCAACTTTAGATGATATGCGGTTTAATCGTGGCCCGACCTTTGCCTCCTCACTATAACCGTCTGCCAAATGACATCCATGGCAGCCAAGTTTAAGGAAAAGCCGTTTTCCCTTAGATAAAATAGGAGCACCTTCAAGATTTATAACTCCAGCATGGCAATTACGGCAAGTTGCTTGTTGAAAAATACCGAGATTCATCGGTTCGTTAATTTCAGCTGTCTGATCCATTTCATGGTGAGAACCGTGAGCATGTTCAGCTGGCGCCGTTGCTGTACCCTGACCAAGATGGCACCAAGTACAACCTGTACGCTTTGGAGGATGTTTGTTAATCAGAATATCTAAGTTCGGGTGGGTCTTGAGAGGCTGTTCATGTTTATCATAGTACTTGTCATCATAAGAGATATGACATGTTTGACACCGGTCAACCTTGTAAGTTATTTCAGAAAAATTATTNTTACCGAANCCTGGAATAACCGTCTGTTCAACTGCAGAAGGCCGGTAGATAAAAGGAAANGGCTTGTAAAAGTCCATTGTACGNTGCGCGTCATCTCTTCCACGAGTCANACTCTTTAATTCTTTTTCTAATTTTACTCGCTCTGCCTTCTCGGCCAAAAGTTTGTCTTCCGCTACACTAAGCAGCCTTNCTTTCTCTTCAANTCGAGGAAGCCAACTATCAACCTCTTTTTCAAGTAGTTTGACTTTATCGAATTGCACATCATAATTTTGCCCTTCGTGCATCGCTTTTTTATAATAGTAGTAAGCTTCATCAAGTTCACTTCCTGCAAACTTTTTTCCTTCAACAGCTTCCCCAAGTTTTATCTCTGCTTCTAATACTTCGTCGAGTAAGACTTGATACTCATCTAAATCATCTAGCTTGACATCTTCTTGATTTAAATCATTTGTTAATTCTTGTTCCTTAGATATAATCTCTTTATCAATGCTTTTCCATTTATCCTCAGCCCTCGCATACTGTGTCTTGAAGTATTCTCCTTGGTACTGCTTAAATCCCCGACGAGTGAATTCGTCATCCCAGAAAGACCAAAGGGTGACAAACAAAAGAGCTCCAGCAGTAATAAAGAAAAGGAAACTAAACGAAGTTTCCTCATCCACGAACGGCTTACTCTCTTTGTTCGTTTCATCTTCTGGTTTCATATCTTCAGAATCACTCAATGCTAAACCTCAATAAAATCAGACAGTTGAAAAAAATACTCAGTTATATATTAATCCAGGGTGTACCAATATATATTTAATATTAAACCCGATTCTCAAAACAATCTTAATCACCATGCCTATCATGATGAGATAAAGCTGGACCTTAATAAACATACGTAAAAAACCAACATTTTTTATGGCTTTTCGTTCCATGAAAAAATAAACCGCGGTACCTAAAGCAAAATAAGCGCTAAGTATCCCCCCCCCAACCACCATAGCCATATTATACGTTCGCACTCCAAGCGCGTAGGGTAAATCCACATTTACGAGAGCAACTACTTTATGCGGATCCCAGTATTGCCAAGGCATAAACAGGTTCCATCCGGGTCCTCGCAAGAAAACACCCATAATAATAAGTGCGATCCACAACACCAAAAACCCAAAACTGTATACCCAGATAGCAACTTTTCTTTCGTGGTATGTGTAGTATCCGTTCCCTTTGGGGTTAATATCAAGGTAAGGAATCAACATAAGTCCTACTATGATAAGAACAGGTGCTACAACACCTGCAAACCAAGGGTCAAAATAAACGAGGATATCTTGGAGTCCAAGAAAGTACCAGGGGGCCTTAGAAGGATTTGGCGTCTTTGTAGGATTGGCAGCTTCTTCCAACGGCGCATCGATGACAATTGACCAAACGGTAAGACCAATTGTCACAAAAAGAGCGCAAAGAAACTCAAGCCGTACGAGATAAGGCCATACATGAACCTTCTCCTCTAAGCCTTCGACCTTATTTTTTGGGGTTTCCGCCACGAACTAACCTCTTAAGAGTAATTAATGAAAAGTGAATTATAGAGGACCCGAAATACCCCCATCTTTTCTTATGCGCCAGAAATGAACAATCATTAAGGCACCAGCAACCAAGGGAATAAAAATACAGTGCAACACATAAAAACGAAGGAGCGCAGGTGGACCCACTAGACTACCGCCAAGAAGCATGGAACGAGCATCGTATCTGGGACTGACACCAAAAACATACTCTTGAAATGGACCTTCGTGCCCGAGAAATGGTGTCGCACGAGCCATATTTGTTCCAACNGTAACAGCCCACATCGCTAGTTGATCCCATGGCAAAAGGTAACCGGTGAAACTAAGTAGTAAAGTAAATGTAACTAGAAATACGCCNATCACCCAGTTGAATTCGCGAGGTGGTTTATAGGAGCCCGTTAAAAAAACCCTAAACATGTGAAGCCATACAGTAATAACCATAGCATGAGCAGCCCATCGGTGCATATTACGCATAAGCATCCCAAAAGGAACATCATACTGGAGATATTTCATATCAAAATAGGCATACTCTCCTACGGGGCGGTAATAAAACATGAGAATAACACCCGTAACAACCGTAGAAAGGAACAAAAGAAATGTGATGCCGCCCATGCACCAGGTAAACTTTATTCTAAGGGCATGCCGATGAATTTTAACTGGATGAAGGTGGAGCCACACATTGCTTACAATCTGCAACACCCGATTTCTTGGTGTATCAGCGTATCCATGTCGAAAGCTAGAGGTCCATAGCTGTGAATTTAAAACCTCTTTTTTAACCTCTTCGTACAGCTCTCCACTTTTTATCTTTTCAACCAGAGTCGCTAGGGTAGGAATTTCCGGTTTCTTTGCTGCCAAAATAAAAGTCCTCCAAAAATAAAAAAGAACGACGATAAAGAAAAATTAAGAAAACAAATGGTCCAAAATTAATATCAAATTAACAACTTTGATCCTGGTTTTCCCCATTCGCCCTTTTCATAAAGAAATTTTTTACTTTTATCAATCTCAATCATCCCATCTGGATCAAGGGTTATTTTAAGGTGCTCAAGTGGCCTCGGAGCTGGCCCTTCAAAGTTAGTACCATCCTTGGTAAACCCACTTCCGTGGCAAGGACATTTATATTTTTTCTCCGTGTTCAACCAACGTGGAGTACAACCTAAATGAGTACAAAGGCCAAATACGACGTAGATTCCCTCCAAGTCTCTTACAATCCACACTCGTTGAGATTTAATAAACTTAGTACTAACTTCCCCTACAGTGTAATCACTCGGCTTACCTGCTTTAAAAATAGGGGATGGTTCAAACAAAACACGAGGGAAAAGGAGGCGTGTGAAAAAAGCACTTGAAAGACCAAGCGTAGCCATGAAACTTCCCCAACCTGCAATAGAGAAAAAGTCCCTGCGTGACCAAATAGTATCATTAGCCTCATCTTTTTTAGATGATTTTTTACTAGCAGCTGCTACTGGCTTTTCGTTTTCATTGGTACTGGCCTCAGCCATAAAAATCTCCAGTAATTCAAACCTATACGATTTAAAAACATCTTACCACGTGAGAACATACTAAAGGCTTTATTCAAGAAAATTGGTTTTTTATCACAAAAGGAAAAACCAGTCAAGATAAGTTATTCACGCTACTTACATGGTTTTGTGTTGTTTTTTCACGGCTTTACTGCATAAGCGTGCTGCTTCCCTAATACCTTCAATTTCCTCTGACTTACCATTCGCTAAAGATAGAAAAGCACCAACTTTCATCCCTTTTTTAATAGCCAGTACTACCAAAGAAATCAACTGTGAAGCATTGGGAGAAACAAATTGGCCTCCAATGATAACACCACTTCTGGCATCAGCAACTATTTTAAAAAACCCGTCTTTTATTTCACCCAAAAACGAAAAATCCAAATGTTCAGATTTAGCAAAGCCCTCAACACCTCGAAACCCTTTATAATGAGCTTGTTCTGCGAAGCATCCTACAGTCGCTACTTCTGGCTTAGTGAAAAAAGTAAAAGGAATCCAGTCATAATTAATAGATTTATTTTTCCCCATTGCATTATCCGCCGCAATTTTTCCCTCTTCTTCTGAAATGCCCGATCTACTCCTTCGGCCAGTAATGCTTCCCACGGCAAAAACACCTGGCACGCTAGTTTCAAGCTTATCATTCACAAGGATTTCTTTATTGCCCCCTACCCTAACACCCAAAGTATCACATCCTAAATTTTCTGAATTACCTTGGCGGTCCAAGTTTAAAATAATTTTTTCTGTTTGAAACTTAACACCTTCAGCTAAAGTTATATCTATCATCCCATTATTTTTAAAGTAAGACGAAATTTTCTTACCAAGCAAGAGTTTTACTTTTAAAGATTTAAGAGATTGTTCTAAGTTATTTTGGATCTCAGGGTCCTGGTCTAGAAACAGCCGAGAGTGCTCTGAACTTATGAAAACTTTACTGCCAAGCATCTGGTAAAAACTTGAAAGCTCACAGCCATAGCCCTCAGCTCCAACAATAAAAACTCGGTCAGGAATCGAATGGTTTTTGAAAACATCATCCGTTGGGACAATGATATCTCGTTCAAATGGAATGGTAGGAATAGAACCAGGGCTGGATCCTGTTGCTATAATAATTTTTTTTGTAGCTATATCAAAAGTCTTGTCATTCGATAACACTTGTACAAGGCATGAAGAGAGTGGTAACCCTCTGCCTATTTTAATCGTCACCCCAGCCTCAGCAAGTCTTTGCTTCCAGAGCTCAGAAAGTAACTGCAAGGTTCCTGTTATTTTGTGAAATAATTTTTCAGAGTCAATATAACCATTAAAATTAAAACCTGATTCTTTATTTCTTAATAGGCCAAGGCCAATCTTAAGTGGGTATATGCCTTTATGAATACACGAACCACCAATCTTTTCTTGCTCAACAATACAAACTTTTGAGCCCTGGTCAGCCGCACGTAAAGCAGCAGAAACTCCTGCAGATCCTGCTCCTAGAACTATGATATCAAATGTTTCCACGAAACCTTAAGACCTGAGAGAAAAATATTTTTCAATGCAAAGAATCACAAAACACTAAATGAAGCAACTCCAATCAATAGAATTAGCCCTAATGACGCTAGTATTGCATGAAAAGTAATATTAATTTTGCGAGTTATTGGAATGACAAGAAGAAAATATACCAGCACTGAATATTTAAGCCATCCATTTTTAACAGGAGAGTGAGAAACCCACAAGAACATTGTATAGCTAAGAACAATAAAATAAAAAAGCAACCGGTGAGCTTTAAAACCTTTTTTTCGTTTGTCTTTCGGAAGTATGCTAACCCCGACAAGAATATTAACGATCGTTCCAAAAATAACAAAAGAAATAGCGATAAAACTTGGATCTAGGAATAGTCCCTTCAAGGTAGTCGCTTGCATATGCCAGGTTAACTATACAACTAAAATAAAAGGTGGTGCCGATGGGGAGATTCGAACTCCCACGGATCGCTCCATACGCCCCTCAAGCGCACGTGTCTACCAGTTCCACCACATCGGCACGCTGTGTGTGCTTCTCGTTACTCTGATTTTTTATCCTCGGCATCAGGCGTTGTCTCGGGAGAGCTCGTAGCGGCAGGGGTTTCTAAGTCCGGCATAACTGATCGGGATTTTTCTTTGGTGGACATTACNCCCAAAGAGAGAGAGGTTATCATAAATAATATTGCAATAGCCGTGGTCGTTTTGGTTAAAAAATTTCCCGCACCGGAACTACCGAACATAGTTTGGCTACTACCAGCTCCAAGGCCGGAACCCATTGCTGCTCCCTTTCCTGATTGTAATAAAATCACAAGAATAAGAAAAAGAGTGCAAGTAACGTGCACAATAATAATTGCAGTATTCATAAAAATTAATCCCCTTTAAAACGATGATTTGATTATATCATAAAAAGATTTTGACCTAAGACTTGCTCCTCCAACCAATAGACCATCGACATCGGGTTGAGCCATTAGCGCCGGACTACTCTGAGAATTGACACTACCTCCATATAAAATACGTGTAACTCTTGACAGGCTTTTCCCAATTGACTTTTCACACCAACTACGAATAAAACCATGAACATCCTGTACTTGATTAGGATTGGCCGTATTCCCTGTTCCTATGGCCCAAATAGGTTCATAAGCTATCGACAAGCTATTTAATTGATCTTCACTTAATCCTTCTAGGCAAGCAGTCAGCTGTCTTTCTATCACATCATTGGTTTTACCTGAATTACGCTCGCCCATAGACTCGCCAATACAAAGAATAACATTCAGTCCGCTTTGGCAAGCAAGAAATATCTTTTTGTTGATTAACCCATCCGATTCCTGCTGATATTGCCGTCTTTCAGAATGGCCTAATATTACATAATCACAACCTGCATCTTTAAGCATATTAGCTGAAATTTCTCCCGTTTGCGCTCCCTCTGCTATTGAAGCTAAATTTTGACCGGCGAGCAGGACCTTGCTCCCCTTTAGATATTGACGAACTACGGAAATAGATGTAAACGGTGGCGCAACAACAATATCAATAGTCCCTGCACAATCTGAGATGTTTAGTAGTTCTTCAACCCATTTTCTGGAAGACGAAATAAGCATATTCATCTTCCAGTTACCTACAACTATAGGGCGCCTCATAACTTCTATAACCCCTTACTTACAATCATTTTCAATAAATCGCAAACTCGTGAGGAATAACCCCACTCGTTGTCATACCAGGCTAAAACTTTCACCAACCTCTTATCTATGACTTTTGTAGCTAACCCATCAACAATTGATGAGTATTCATTCCCCTGATAATCTACTGATACAAGAGGTGTGTCCTCATAGTCTAGAATACCCTTTAAGTCAGCCTTTGAAGCATGTTTAAACAAATCATTAACTTCTGGTGCTGTCGTATCTATACCAACATCAGCAACAAAGTCGACAATAGAAACATTTGGCGTTGGTACTCTAATAGCCATACCATCCAGCTTACCCTTTAATTCGGGTAGGACCAAGGCGACAGCTTTCGCGGCTCCAGTAGTTGTAGGAATCATGGACACGGAAGCGGCTCGTGCTCGACGCAA
>JGI26261J51718_1000621_pt1 | contig 17230 bp, 16 predicted proteins | sample SaaInlV_135m_DNA_3_FD_51718 | JGI IMG/M metagenome (IMG submission 51718)
AATTTGTTGAACAATTAATCTTTATACTTTTCAAACCAAGCTAATATAGAATTAACTTTAGCAATAAGATTACTAGGCCTAGAGGAAATTCCATGGTTAGCATTTGGAATTCTTACTAACATAGTTTCGACCTTATTAAGTTTTAATCCAGCATAAAACTGTTCACTCTCAGCCATTGGAGTTCTAAAATCTTTTTCTCCAGTTAGAATCATAGTAGGAGTTGAAACATTTTTTACATAAGAAATAGGTGATCTTTTCATGTAGTTTTCAACATCATTCCATGGTAAATCTTTAAACCAGTATTTATAAAAATATCCGATGTTATCAGCATAAAGAACAAAGCTATACCAGTTGATTACCGGTTTAGCAACTACAGCAGCTTTAAACCTGTCAGTTTTTCCAACTATCCAAGCAGTTAAAACTCCTCCTCCACTTCCACCAGTGACAAATAAATTATTTTCATCAACATACTCTTTACTTGACATATAATCAATTCCCGACATTAAATCATCATAGTCTTCATTTGGATAATTATGGTGAATTAGGTTAGCAAACCTTTTCCCATAACTAGTACTACCTCTAGGGTTTGTATAAAGCACAATATATCCTTTTGATGCAAATAACTGAAGTTCTGCAGAAAATCTAAATCCATAATTTGAAAAGGGACCTCCATGAATTTCTAGGATTAATGGNTATTTTTTTGATTCATCAAAATTTGGAGGTTTTATAATCCACCCTTGAATCATTTCACCACCAACTGATGACTTATACCAAATCTCTTCAACCTTACCAAGTTTTTTATATTTAAATAAATCGTCATTGAGATTAGTTAATCTTCTTTTTGATCCCTTTGATCCTGTTGCAAGATCAGCTGGATTATAAACATTACCGAAGGTGAAAGAATATTTATCATTCTTAGATAGACTATAGGTCCCTCCATTATAAGGTCTTCCATAAGACAACCCTCCTATTTCATNAATTACATCTAATATTTTTCCTTTCAATGATGTGTAGGCTAGTTTAGTCATTCCTTTATNATCATATTGAAAAAAGATTTCCTTATCATCACCTGACCAATTAATATTAGAAATATTCCTGTCTAAATCAGTTGGTAATTTAACTTTATTAGTTCCATCAATATTCATTATATAAATTGAATTTTGCTGATACCCTAAGTACTCATCATCATAACCTAAATATGCAATCTTTGTTTTATCATTTGATACAATTGGAGAAAAGTCTGGTCCTATTCTATCAGTTAGAGCAGTATGTTTACCACTTGAAATGTCTAGCAAATAAATTTCTGAGTTGTTAGGGTTTAACTCAGAGTCCTCATGAAGATTGGCAGAAAAAACAATACTATTATTTGATATCCACTGAGCTTGCGCTCCATTTTTATTNAGATTACTAACCTGCCTAGGAGTTCCTCCCTCTACAGGTAATATAAAAATTTGATTTACTCCAGGTTTTCTGAATCCAGAGCTGTCATATTTATAATTTACATCAGATATCTCAACAGGTGGATCATTCCATTTAGCTCCTTTAGGTTTCTTTGGCATTTTAACTAATTTCTTTTTTTCTTCTGGAACAAAAGATGTAAACAAAATAAATTTATCGTCAGGAGACCATTTTATTGATCCAATTGATGATTGAAGGTTTGTTAATTTTTGAGTTGAATTATTTTTTAAATCATACAAGTAAATCTGTGTTTTACCATCTCGATCTGATTTAAAAATAAACTTGTCACCAGTGTTAGACCAAATAGGTGAGCTATCTTTTTTATTTCCAGTAGTGATTGGTCTATTATTACTTCCGTCAAAATCAATTATCCATATGCTTGAATAATTTTTATCTGTCATTATATCTTTAGAATTTCTTTGATATAAAACAAGATTACCGTCTGGAGAAATTTGAGGATTAGATACATACTCTAAATCAAAAATATCAATTGGATCAAATATCTCCGATCGTTGAGAATATATATTGAATGAGATTAAAATTATGAAGATTAGTTTTTTCATTATTATTAGTTTAGTTTATCTTAAATAGCTTCCTCCATTAATATCAATAGTTGACCCTGTTGAATGATCAAGTTTACCTGATACTATAAGTGAAACTAATGGTGAAATATCTTTTGGTTCAGTTAATCTGTCTAGCGTTATCCCTTTTTTAACCATCTCTTCGCCATGTTCATCAATAAAGCTTTTAGCCATATCTGTTTTAACAAAACCAGGAGCAATACTAATTGCAACAATATTATCTGTATCTCCAAAAGATCTAGACATGGTTTTAGTTAATGAAATTAGACCACCTTTTGAGCAGGCATATGAAATATAGTCTTGCTGTTCTCCTCTAAATGCTGCCCTAGAAGATATGTTTACAAATCTTAGTCTAGTTTTGATTTTATTTTTTCTTTTATACTTTATAAACTCTTTAAAAATTAATCCAGGAGCTTTTAGATTTACACTAATAGTTTTATCAAACATCTTGTCCCACTCTTGAATATCTAGAGATATGTCAGCAGATTCTGCAATCCCAGCATTATTTATAACACAATCAGGAAAAGATAATTTATTAGTTGTTTCATCTACCAATTTTTTAATATCATTACAAGAAGAAAGATCTGCTTGAATAATTACAGAGTTAGACTTATAGCCACTTAACAANTCTTCAAGTGAAGATTGATTTCTATTACAATGAAGAATTAAATCATGACCTTGATNAAGTAAATCACTTGCAATTTGGTAACCAATACCTTTAGATGAACCTGTAACTAATACAACCATATAGTTAATATATGAAAAAGGAAAATAAATAAACTACACCCTTATCCTAAATTATGATGACTCTGCTCTTTTCAGTTCATCGGTTACTCGCATACCTGATTCTATTGCCCCATTCATAGAAGCTCTTTGAATTGCAGTATGTTCACCAGCAAAAAAAACAGGTCCCTCTGGTTTAGCTAATATTTCTCTAAAACCTTTCTGACCAACACCAGCAAAAGAATAACTGGCTTTTANCCAAGGATCTTCATTCCAATATTTNACAACTCCNTTCTCCCAAAACATTGGTGCTTCTGGCCATATATTTCTACAANTATTTTGAGCTATATTTAGTCTTTTTTTGTTATCAAGCTTTCCAAGTTTAATTGCATCTTCNCCTGAAGTAAAGCTTAATAAAATTCCTCTTGGTCCTGGCTGATCAATTGAAAAATGATAAACTCTTCGGAGTGGAGTATCAGTAAAAACACGTTGTCCAATAGAATTTTTATTATCCCAAAATCTCTGTCTATACTGCATTGCTATTTTCATTGCATGACCATATTGTTGATTGTTAATACAATTTATTTTTTCTTCAGAAAAACCAGGATTGATTTCTATGTTTTTTAATATTGATGCAGGGATTGCTAACACACATTTTTTTGCTGGAATTTGTACAAGTCTTTGTTTTTCTTTAACAGTGGCAATGATTCCATTAGAATTATAATCAAGACGTAGCAAAGGTCTATTATACATAATTTTTGTTCCCAATTTTTGTGCAAGTGTTTTAGGTAATTGATCGTTACCTCCCAAGATTCTTCCTTCAACTGTATTTTCGCTAAAGTTTGATGTTCTTGTATTAGACAAAATCATATACAATGCAGACATTTTTGATGGAACTGCAGTCTCTTCAGTTGCATTTGCATATGTATATAAATCAATAATATCTTTTGGAGCTCCACCTTCCTTTAGAATATCTTCAACCGAGATCCTATCCAATGCCTGTACTTCTGGAGAATTTATACCCTTTAGTTTAACTAAGTCTATCCATTTCTGTATATATTGAACTTCCTGACCAAATAATTTACCCTCCAAAGTTCCCTTAAAAGGTAATAAATCTCTACCTGATCTTAATCCTTCAATAGAGGAAGTCTGGCCTTTTACATAAACACCATCATATTGTTTTGCTGGCAAAATTTTTAAATTGAACTTTTTACAATACTCCTGAATATATGTATCTGAGCTATCTACATATTCAGCTCCCATTTCAGAATATAAATTATCAGAAAAAGGGTCTCGATAGGTGTTTACTCTTCCCCCTGGACGAGAACGAGCTTCAATCAACATCACGTTAAACCCTGCTTGATCTAATTCATAAGCACAAGATAGACCTGCTAGACCTGCACCTATTACAATTATTCGTTTATCATCAGTTGAATTAGAAAAAATTGACGAATACGATAAAGGATATAGAGAAAATAAAGAAGTAGTTAATCCAGCCTTCTTAATAAAGGTCCTTCTTGTGAATTGATTTTGATTTTTAATCATAAATAAAAATACAAAAAATTACTTCCTAAAATAAGTGAGATTAATAAGGATAATATCAATTACTATATTTATTTTTAAAATTATCTTAATTAATTTATAATGAGAAAAACAATACTCTTTATTGTAACATTATGCCTTTTTAGTTGTTCTGAAAAGAAAACATTGCAAAAAATATCTTTAGTTGAAAACCCTAATTTCGTTTTAATATTTATGGATGATTTAGGATACGGAGACATCATGCCATTTGGATCTATAAATTATGAAACTCCACATATAAACAAACTAGCACAAGAAGGAATTTTATTTACCAACTTTTATTCAGTACAAGCAGTTTGTAGTGCTTCAAGAGCTGCACTGCTAACAGGATCTTATTCTAATAGGATAGGAATAAATGGAGCATTAATGCCTTACTCAACTGTAGGGCTTAATACAAATGAAATTACCATAGCTGAATTGTTAAAAGAAAAAGGATATGCAACATCTATATTTGGCAAATGGCATTTAGGATTTCAAGAAAAATTTCTTCCATTAAATCATGGTTTTGACACTTTTCTAGGGTTACCCTATTCAAATGACATGTGGCCTGTTGATTTTGATGGAAATCAAATATCTGACACATCGAATTGGAGAAAAAAGTCTTACCCACAATTACCTTTAATTGAAGATTTCAAGAAAATTGATGAAATTAGAACATTAGAAGATCAAGCTAAACTCACAACCTTATACACTGAGAAGTCTGTTGAATTTATACATAATAATAAAGACAATCCTTTCTTCTTATACTTACCCCATTCTATGCCTCATGTTCCTATAGCTGTATCAAATAAATTTAAGGGAAAAAGTTCCCAAGGTCTATATGGTGATTTAATGATGGAAATTGATTGGTCAGTTGGCGAAATAGTAAAAGCCTTAAGGGAGAACAACTTAGAAGAAAATACACTTGTGATCTTCACAAGTGATAATGGGCCATGGTTAAATTTTGGTAATCATGCAGGATCTACAGGAGGACTAAGAGAAGGTAAGGGGACAAGCTTTGAAGGAGGTCAAAGAGTACCAACAATAATGAAGTGGCCAAAAGTAATTTCAGCTGGAAGTATCTCAAATAAAATTGCAGCGACAATTGATATTTTACCTACAATTGCTAATATAGTTTCATCTGACCTCCCTAAACATAAAATAGATGGTGTTGATATATCTCCCATCCTTGAAGGAAAAATAGATTCTAATCCTAGAGATCATTTATATTATTATTATGGAAAAAATAATTTAGAAGCAGTAAGAAAAGATAATTGGAAGTTAGTATTCCCTCATGAAAGTCGATCGTATAAAAATGTACTTCCAAAAAACGATGGTCATCCTGGACCTTATACTAAATTTACTACAGAATATGCCCTTTATAATCTTAGAAGAGATCCTGGTGAAGAATATAATGTAAGAGAACTTTATCCAAAAATTGTCAAAGAGCTTGAAAATCTAGCTGAAATAGCAAGAAATGATCTTGGGGACAATTTAAATAAACGTATAGGTAGTAATATAAGAGAACCTGGTAGAATTGATTAAAATTTTGAAATTCTATAGATAATTATTGAGAGAAATATAGATATGATTAAAAGATTTTTTAAATATTTAATGGATAGAAAGAATAGAAATGAACTATTTAAAAAAGAGTTTCTTAAAAGAACCGGTGTTGACTTAAATGAAATTGATGTAAATGAAGGAGGTGGAAATAGCTGATGAAAAAATTAATTATCATACTTATTTGTTTTACTTCAAACTTGTCAAACGCTCAACAAGATTACTCACCAAGCAAAGAAAATCTTGAAGCAAGGAAATGGTTTGAGGAAGCAAAATTTGGACTTTTTATTCATTGGGGTGTTTATAGTGTTTTAGGAGATGGTGAATGGGTAATGAACAATCAAAATATTTCAATAAAAGAATATGAAAGATTACCTGGCTTTTTCAATCCAATTGAGTTCGATGCTGATAAGTGGGTTAAAATGGCAAAGGAAGCTGGAATGAAATATATTACAATAACAAGCAGACACCACGATGGGTTTTCAATGTTTGACTCTGCTGCCTCTGACTATAATATAGTTGATAAAACTCCCTATGGCAAAGATGTTTTAAAGATGCTGTCTGATGCTTGTAGAAAAGAGGGAATCAAATTATTTTTTTATTATTCTCAACTAGATTGGTATAGAGATGATTACTTTCCAAGGGGTAGAACAGGTAACGGAATTACTGGAAGGGGGGAAGGAGATTGGAATGATTATATAGAGTTTATGAAAGCTCAGCTTACAGAATTACTTACAAACTATGGTGAAATTGGTGGAATATGGTTTGATGGTCAGTGGGATCAACATGAATGGGATGGAAAAAGGTTTGGAAAATTAAAAGCAGATTTTAAACTAACGGAAGTTTATGAATTAATTCATAAGTTACAACCACAGGCTCTTATAGGCAGTAATCACCATTTGTCACCTAACCCGGGTGAAGATTTTCAAATGTTTGAAAAAGATCTGCCTGGAAAAGGAACAAAAGATTTTGCCACTTCAGCTGATGATATTGGGAACTTACCTCTCGAAGTATGTGAAACAATAAATGGTTCATGGGGGTTTAATTTGAAAGACAGAAAGCATAAATCTGAAAAGGAGCTTGTACAATATTTAGTAAAGGCTGCTGGATATGGAAGTAATCTTCTTCTAAATGTTGGTCCTATGCCAAATGGGAAAATTCAAGATGAACATATAGAATCTCTTAAAAAAATTGGTAAATGGGTAAAACAAAATGGTCAAACAATATATAATACTAAAAGGGGGCCAATATCTCCAAGTGACGAAATTGCTTCAACTCAAGATGGTAATATAGTATATATTCATTTGTTGGATAATAATAAATCAGAATATTTTATTGAAGGATTTAAATCAAAATTCAAAAACATTTCCTATTTAGATTCAAACAAAAAGGTCTCATATAAAAAGACAAAAACTGGATTACATTTAATCTTAGATAAAAAAGAAATAAATTCTATTGACACAATTTTAATAATGGAATTATGATTCTTTACCTTTTTATGTTAATCGAGTAGTGAAGAATTGAAACTAAAATTCTATAATTTTGTTCATGTACGATAAATATCGACCATTTTGACGATTCTTTTTGCTGCTGCAATTGCTGCAGAGTAATCCTGCGAAAAGTTGAGTCGGATNCTATCCTTACAAGCTGGATCAAATTCTGANCCAGGTGTAACTATCACCTTTGCCTGATGACGAAGTAAGTGTATAAAAGTATATAAATCAACACTTAACGGGGGTAGTTGTGGAAAAAGATAACTACCAGCCTGTGGGCTAGCTGTGTAGATATTACTAGCCCTAAAAGTTTTTAGTAATTCATCTCTTATTAATTCATGTTCTCGAATACGATTTTCCATCCATCCTAAAGGTTCCTGAAACCAAGTATCAAGAACTGCTTGATTGTATCCTGCAGCACGCAAAGAAACTATAGCTTGAAGGGATTCCATTCTTTCAATCAATTTTGGTGTGCCAAAAGCAACTCCAAGGCGGAATCCACTAAGAGATTCAGTTTTTGATGGACCCATTATAGTAATAAGATTTTTTGGCTGAACATCACAAGAACGAAGATGGGTATAAACCTCACCACTATATAGCATTCTAGAGTAAAGTTGATCCACTATTACACTCACATCATGGGTTACTGCAAGATCTGCTATTTTAGTTATTGTATTTTTTGAATAGACAAGACCTGTAGGGTTATTAGGTGTTGAAAATACTAAAACCTTTGCTCCTGCTTTAAATGCATCTTCAATTCGATTTATATCTGGGCTATTTTCAAATTGAGAATTTTTGTAGTTAAGAGGAATTGGTAAAATATCACCTCCAAAAAACTTAACAAGTTTGCGGTTTGCAAAATAGTCAGGTTCAACTACTGCAACTTTTGTCCCAGCATCAACCGTTGAAGCAAGTGCCAAAAATAATGCTCCTTGAGTTCCAGGTGTTATAATCAATTCGCTATTAGCTTCAATTGGCCTGCCAGTAAACTCTCCAAGCCTAACAGCAAGTCTATTCCTTATTTCAGCTTTTCCCCTATACTCAGTATACGCTTGAGATCCACCTCTACTAAAACCTTCTTTCCAAGATTCATCAGAACTGGGTGTTGGAGGAAAGGCATCTACATCCCCATGGGAGAAATCAATAGGAACTCCATCAAGTATCTCACCAAGCATAATGGAGTTAATATCTCTTAGATTTTGTCTGACTTCCTGACCAGGAGCATTATTAGTGCTAAGAGCTTTAAATTTTTCATCAAGTTCCATCATTGCTAAGATATAAAAACCCAGTTAAAGGTTTACTTATAATATATCAAGACTAGTATAATCACCCTAAATCCAATAAAATAAAAAATTTTTAATGTAACGTTTGCTACTCATAAAAAAAAGTGTTACGTTTGCGTTACATTAATAAAGATTAAATATGAATAACATAGGAGAATTAATTCCATTTGTTGGAATGTTAACAGGTATTATTATACCACTTTCAGTCTTTTTCTGGCTTTACCATGAAAGCAAAAATAAGAATGCAACAATTATAGAAATATCTAAAAATTTGGACGATGCCTCAAAAGTTGAGGAGTTATTAAAAATTTTTGAGGATAGAAAAAAAGAACCAATTGATTATCGAAGAAATGGAGTTATAACTCTTTTTGTTGGTATAGGTTTATATATGCTTGGCTTTTTGGTGATAGGCAAAGTTTTAGAAGGAGTTGGAGCCTTAGTCGGTTTAATTGGTATAGGCCAGATAATTGCAGGATATCTTTATCCAAATACTGGAAAAGAACTTACTAATGCTGTTGAGGAATATGAAAAAAAATAGCCTTGGGAAAAGATCACAAAAAACTTTTAAATAATCTTGAACAACTAAGAAGAGCAACAGGGCTTACTCAACAAGAGCTATCAGTTGCTGCAGAGGTGTCAAGAAAAAGCATAAATGCTATTGAGAATGGTGTTTATGTTCCATCTACTGTATTAGCTTTAAAGATTTCCAATACACTTAATTGCAGTGTTGAAGATCTATTCAAATTACCATAATTAATTATTTAAATAAAGAAACCCACTCAATTGAGTGGGTTTTTATTTGGTGGGCGCTGAGGGATTCGAACCCCCGACCCCCTCGGTGTAAACGAGGTGCTCTAAACCAACTGAGCTAAGCGCCCTGAAAAATTTCAAGCTGTAAATATAATCTATTTTTAATGATCTTTAAGTAGACTTTTTTAATTTAGTTTTCATGATTAATAAAATTAAGCTTCTNGATGGAAGTATGTCATTTCCAATGGAACAACTAGGGTATAATTTAAAGAATAAATTATGGACAGGAATGGCATTAATTAATGATCCTAATATAATTAAGGATATACATAAAGGCTATATTAAAGCAGGCGCTGATTACATCTCAACATCAACTTANCAGATTAGTTTTGGTAGACTTAAAAACATGGGATATCAATCTGTGGAGATTAAGAAAATTTTTCAAAAATCAGTAGATCTCGTAAAAGAAGCAATCTTAGAATCAAAATCTAAAAGAGAAATTAAAATTGTTGGAAGTTTCGGTCCATATGCTTCATTTGATCCAAAAGCATCTGAATATGTTGGTGAATATNNTTCAACTGATGATGAAATAATGAATTTCCATCATAATAACATTCGTATCATCGAAGAAACTGATTTAGATATTATATTATATGAGACAATTCCATGCTTAAGAGAATTTAAAATTCTTTCAGAAATTTTATCTAACACAAAAAAAGAAATATGGATTTCAGTAACATGTAATGAAAACATCGAATTTAGAGATGGGTCTTCTTTTAAAGAAGCTTGTGAAATAATATCTGGTATAGAGAAAATTACAACTCTTGGAATAAATTGTTTTTCTCCATTATTGGTTGAGAAAGCAATAAGAAAATTAAAAAAATACTCAAACAAAAAGGTGTTAATCTATCCTAACTCAGGTGAAGTATATAATCAAGAAGATAAATTTTGGAGTGGAAAAAATGAATTTAATGATGTAATGATTAAAAATTGGCTAAGTTTATCTCCAGATATCATAGGAGGATGTTGTAGAGTAGGATATGATAATATCAAAAAAATGAGAGAGGAAATTGATAGCCTTTGATCTAATAAAATGAAGACTAGTTTTAAAGAATTACTTTTTGCGCTTTTTGCTTTTACTTTATCCTTTTCAGTTGCATATATTACTGAAATCAAAATTGTAAAGGATGCAGTTTTAATAGCATTCTTGATTCAATGGGTGTTATTTATACCTGCTTATATTTTTCAAACTGAGAAATTTTATGATTTATCTGGAAGTTTAACTTATATATCTATTGTCTCATTTTGCTTTTATAATAATTACGAGTCAGGTAATATAAACCTGGGGAATATTATTATATCCACATTAATAATTATGTGGGCAATCAGACTTGGTAGTTTTCTTTTTATCAGAATTAAAAAAGCTGGAGAAGATATACGATTTAGAGAAATTAAGAAATCCCCATCACGATTTTTTATGACTTGGACTCTACAAGGAATGTGGGTTTCTCTTTGTTCTGCTTGCGCATTAGCAGGTATTGCAAATGGTATAGAAATTAACTCTTATTTCTATGTAGGTATTGTAATTTTTGTAATAGGTTTTACAACAGAGATTATTGCAGATAATCAAAAAAGTATTTTTAGAAAAGACCTTAACAATAAGGATAAATTTATAAGTTCAGGTCTTTGGAAGTATTCAAGACATCCAAATTATTTAGGTGAAATTACCTTATGGTTGGGCATATCTATTATTTCTTTTTCATCTCTTGCGGGTTGGGAGTTAATTACACTGATATCACCAATATTTACATATTTATTATTAGTATATGTTAGTGGTATTAGAATTCTTGATTATAATGGAAATAAAAAATGGGGTCATCTAGATAGCTATAAAGACTATAGGAAAAACACTCCAAGATTAATAGGTTTTCTATAATAGATACTTAATCGATCCATTCAGCTATAAAAACATTTGTATCTCTATTTCCTCCATTATTTCTGTTGGATGCAAAAATTAGATATTTACCATTGTTAGAAAATACTGGGAATGAATCAAACATTTTATCATAGGTAATTTGCTTTAAGTTCCTACCATTTATATCTATCATATAAATATTAAATGGGAATCCAGCTACAGCATCAAAATTTGAAGAAAAGAGAATTTTTTCTCCAGAAGGATGCCAAAAAGGACTCCAATTTGCATTTCCAAGATATGTTACTTGTTTAAGATTTGAACCATCTGCATCACAAACAAATATNTCTAAATCAGTTGGNTGAACAAATCCNTCTTTNAAAAGCCCTTTATATTCTTCTATTTCATCTTTTGTTTTTGGTCTAGAAGCTCTAAAAATAATCTTTGATCCATCAGGTGANAAAAATGCTCCNCCATCATAACCTAATTCATTTGTTATTTGTTTTACATCTGTACCATCAATGTTCATTGTAAATAATTCTAAATCACCAGTTCTTGTAGATGTAAAAACAATTTTATCACCTTTTGGAGAAACTGTAGCTTCTGCATCATAGCCAACTTGATTAGTTAATTGGTTAACAATGTTACCCTCCAAATCCGAAACAAAAATATCATAGGTATCATATATAGGCCATACATATTTGCCTTCAACTCTTANAGGTGCATCAGGACATTCTGGACTTCCTAGGTGTGTTGATGCATAAACTATATGTTTACCATCTGGCATAAAATATGCACAAGTTGTTCTNCCCTGNCCTGTGCTTATCATTNTAGGTGTTTTATTTGATAAATNCTCTGANTTATCAATTATAAAAATTTGATCACAGTTAACTCCCCAGTCAGAATTATTTGATTGAAAAACTAAGTTTGTATCATTAAAGTCCCAATAAGCTTCAGCATTATCCCCACCAAACGTGATCTGTCTNAGAGACTTAAAGTTTTTTTCTTCTGGATAAATTAAATTATCCATTTGGGCAAATACTANATTANATGTTATAAAAAAGTAAAAAACAGAGAACAATAGTAAATTTCGCATGTAAATAAATTAATTTTGCAGCTAAAGTAACATAAGAGTTATTATTATGAAAGTATTTTATAAAAGTTTAACGTTGAGTCTATTGATTTCATTTTCAATTAACTCACAAGAGTCAAATAAAGAATCTATAAAGAAGGATATTGAGTATTTAGCAAGTGAAGAACTTGAAGGTAGATTCCCTGGAACAAATGGTGAAGATCTAGCTGCTAATTATATTGCAGAAAAATTTGAGAAATTTGGATTGACTAAATTAACAGGCTCATATTTTCAAGATTTTAATTTTACCCTTCCTAGCAGTCCTCATGAAGAAGTTAAATTTAATGAGGAGACAAATAGTAAAATAGATGCAAAAAATATTATTGCCTTTATAGACAATAACAAGAAAAACACAGTAATTATTGGAGCCCACTATGACCACATTGGATANGGAGGACAATATTCATTGGATAGAGGTGTAAACGAGATTCATAATGGTGCAGATGATAATGCAAGTGGAACTGCGATGCTTATTTCCCTAGCCAAACAATTAAAGAATAGAAATGANTTAAAAAATAATTATTTATTTATAGCTTTTTCAGCAGAGGAATTAGGGCTAATCGGTTCTAGATACTTTGTGAACAGTGAGATATTTGACAGTGAGTCAATAAACTTTATGATAAACTTAGATATGGTAGGCAGGCTNAACGAAGAGAGAGAATTATCAATTTATGGTGTAGGAACTTCATCTATTTTCAAACAAGTTGTCAATTCTTTAAATAATAATTTTAAGCTTAAAATTATTAATGATGGAACTGGGCCCTCAGATCATACCTCATTCTACAATAAGGATATACCCGTATTATTCTTCAATACCGGATCACATGAAAATTATCATAGACCTTCAGATGATGTTGACTTAATTAACTATGAAGGAATATCTGAAATCTCAAATTATGTTATTGATATAATAGATGAATTGGAAACATATAATAAGCTTGAATTTAAAGAGACCATTTCAAATCAAACAACTGTATCTAGGTTCAATGTGTCTTTAAGAGTTATGCCTGATTATGTATTTGAGGGTGAGGGAATGAAAGCTGATCAAATAATTAAGGGAGGACCAGCAGATGAGGCAGGTTTAATTGATGGAGATGTTATAATAATGGTTGGCNAATATGAGGTTAAAGATGTCTATGATTATATGAACTCATTATCTAAGTTTGAAGAAGGCGATATAACAAAGGTTTTTGTTTTAAGAGGAGATAAAAAACTTGAATTTATAGTTAAGTTTTAATAAATGTCTATACTAAATCCAGCAGCTATATAAAACATATCGCTGTTTAAACCCCTTCCAACAGACAAGTCTAATTGCTTATCATTATCAATTAAATAAGTGATCCCTGAGTCAAAGTTTAGATTAGAATTATTTGAAGACTCATCTCCAAAAATCTCAAAGAACACTCCAAAAGATCCAAGACTTTTTCCATATGCTACAGTATAAATAAACTGTCCATCATAATTATTATACTTATTATATCCAATATTATAACCAATTTGAGAATCATTTTTTAAATCATGAGATATAAGAACTCTACTTAATAAACCATATTCATTATATGAAAAAATTTCTGGGGCAGTAGGAATTGAAAGGTGAGTTAGAAGTCCTATTTTAGTTTTGTTATTATCCTCATCTAAAATTTTAAATTTTGCTCCTATTTCAAAATCACTAAAAGAAGATTTTTTTAAAACAGAAATATCATCATTCATTAGATAATTACTATTTATTCTCATTTCAATTCCATCAATAATTCCAATTCTAAATAGAGTATTAATATTTGATTCAGAGTCTTCAATTGATATTCCAGTTTCAATTTGAATATGACCTTTTGAAAGAACTAACGATGACTCTGTTTGATCAGGTCTGTCAGTAGTGAGCTGAGAGTGAAGGCTATAAAAGCACGTTGAGAAAATAATAAATGTAAGTAGTAATTTAGTTTTCATTGAATATTTCTTTAGCTATGTAATTACTTCCAGTTACTAAAATTAAATCGTCTTTGGAAGCTTCCTTTTTTATATTATTGAATATCCTTTTAGGATTTTCATCAAATTTAATACTTTCTGAGAAATTTAAATTTATTTCTTCAAGATCCATTGATCTTTCTATTTTTAGGGAGGTAAAATAAATATTTGAGCCTTCAGGAAGGTGTCTTATCAGATCTTTAATTTTTTTTCCTTTAACAAAACTTAGTAAAACATAAATTTTATTATATGATATTTTTGATATTTGATCAGCTATGCTTANNAATCCCGATTCGTTATGAGCTGAATCAAATATTATCATAGGATTAACCCCCATTATAGACCATCGTCCAAACAATCCACTATTTAAATCTACATTTTCAATACCTTTTGTAATTATTTTACTATTTAGTCTATTTAAATTAAGTGCTTTACATGTTTCAATGCTAGTCTTTATATTTTTATTTAAATAGTCTATCTCTGAATAAATTACATCTTCTGCAATATCAGGGACAAAGGTTATTTCTGTAGATTTTTCTTTACACTTATTGATAAAAATTTCATCTGTAAGTTTGTTTCTTTCCCCAACAATTAGTTGAGATTTTTCTTTAATAATCCCTGCTTTTTCTACAGCTATTTTCTCTAAAGTATCACCTAAAATTTCCGTATGATCATAGGAAATATTTGTAACAACTGAAACTAAAGGATTAATAATATTTGTAGCATCCAGCCTGCCTCCCAAACCAACCTCAATTATAGCATAGTCAACTTTATTTTGCTTAAAATAACTTAAGGATAACCCGAAGGAAAGTTCAAAAAAGCTTAATCCTATTTCCTCTATAATTGTCTTATTGTCTTTTATAAAAGAAGTTATATATGACTTTTCAATTTTATGATTATTAATTTTTATTCTTTCTCTATAATCATAATAATGTGGAGAAGTAAATATTCCTACCTTATAATTAGATTCTTGAAGAATTGATGATATATATGAACAGGTACTACCCTTTCCATTTGTTCCTCCAACATGAATAAATTTTAATTGATTATTGGACAAATTTAATTCATTGATAAACTTGTCTATATTATTAAGTCCAGGGTTATAAGCAACAGCTCCATTATTCTGATAAAATGGTAACCTATTTAATATCCATTCTTCAATTTTTTTATACTCCAATCTTTTAAGTTAAAATAAATGATTCCATAAGTATAAAAGATATAAATCCTGCAGCAAATCCAATAAATGCAAGCCAACCTATTTTTTTTAGATACCAAAAAAATTCAATTTTTTCCATTCCCATAGCAACAACACCAGCAGCAGATCCAATAATTAAAACACTACCTCCTGTTCCAGCTGAATATGCTATTAAGTGCCATAAGGAATTATCTAGAGGCTGAGAGAACATGCCAATAGAAGCTGCTACTAATGGAACGTTATCAATAACGGCTGATCCTAGACCAAGTAATCCTGCAACAATTCTAATATCTGGTATNGCAGTTTCAAGGTATTGAGCAAATTCAAATAAATATCCGATAGACTCAAGTGCTGCTACCGCCATCAATATTCCTAAAAAAAACAAAATACTTGGTAACTCTATTTGAGTTAAAGCTTTGTGAACTGGACTCTGGCTATGCATTACACCTTCATCATTGGGAGTAGTAATATTAAACTTAGTCCCACTAAATATCTCAGCAAAAGTTGCAACAACTGCAANAGATAGCATCATACCAACATATGGGGGNAGACCTGTTAAAACTTTAAAAACTGGAACAAAAATAATTCCACCTAATCCTAACCATAACATTGTAGTTCCAATTTTAGTTATTTGACTTTCATCATTATCAACTTCACTAACATTGCCTTGGAATGGTTTTAAAAAAGTTGCAATATAAACTGGGACTACCATACATACTATAGAGGGAATAAAAACATACTGGAACAACATTGGAACTGTAACCTTATCAGCAATCCAAAGCATAGTGGTGGTAACATCACCAATAGGTGACCAAGCTCCTCCAGCATTTGCAGCTATAACTATTAAACCTGCAAACCATAATCTTAAATTTTTATCTTTTATGATTTTCTGAAGAATAGTAATCAATACAATAGTTGCAGTTAAATTGTCAATTATAGCTGATAAAACAAATGCCAAAAATGAGAATATCCATAAAAGTTTTTTCTTTGATTTTGTTTTAATAAATGACTTGATTTTTTCAAAACCATTGTAATAGTCAATTATTTCAACAATTGTCATAGCTCCCAATAAAAAGATCAAAATTTCTGAAGTATGGGCTAGATGATATGACATTACTTCTTTCACTTTAACTGGAATTAACTCTCGCAATGCAGTATCAACTTCAAATACAGGTATATGAAAAAGTGCAATTATAGCCCATAGAAAAGCCATCATTCCAAGAGCAGGTATTAACTTATCAATTTTAAGACTATGTTCAAGAGTAATTAATAAATACCCTGCAATAAATATTCCTAATAGTATTGTTTCCATTTATTATAAATTTATATCCATGTTTGAAGCAAGACTTTGGTTAAAGTCTTGTTTTAGATAGAATGATTTATGGTAAACATCTAATTTATTAAAAAAAAATTAAATTTCAGGAATTATAATATTTCCCGAACTATGATCTTTAATAGCACCCGTAACAGAAGAATAACAATTATTAATATTAAGATTCCTTAGAACACCTAGAAAGGCGAAAATTAATGATTCTTTAAATTCAATTATTTCAGAATCAGGAATAATGATTATAGATTTTGTTAGATCTCTAATTTTTTGGATCAAATAATCATTATATGC
>JGI26261J51718_1000623_pt1 | contig 17208 bp, 9 predicted proteins | sample SaaInlV_135m_DNA_3_FD_51718 | JGI IMG/M metagenome (IMG submission 51718)
GCTTCCGAAGGGATCATACCTTTATTCATTTTAGCCCCGACTTCATTGAATTTTCATAAAGCTCCCTGACATCAAATTCTGATGGTTCAATCAATGCTCCACTCAACATCAATTCGTTTCCATTTTGAACTAACGCATTGGGAGTTGATTGTTTAAAGATTATATCTTTAGCATGTAAAGTTGCAGCAGGATAAACTGGCTTTTTTGTATATACCATTAATCCTGCTAATTTTGTTTTCATGATTTTCGAGCTTTGAATCGTTGCGCGCGAACCATCTTTACTAACTATACCGACACCCACATTTTGAATAGACAGTTTGTCACTGATTAGACGACTTTCTTCACCCACGGATATTGCTTTATCAGCAATATTAAGAAATTGAGTGCCAGTAATAGTAACTCTCGCCCCACTCAAATCTATTCCATCACCTCCTCCAGCATACCCAAGGTTTTCAAATACTCCTCTTGTAACCACTCCATTTGAAAAATCCGCATCCAATCCGTCAGAGATAGCATTTTTAATATCAACATCCATTAGGTCAAAAGTTGACCTAATGATATTTAATGCATCTTCGCAACGATTCTCAGAGAATGTGACATTTTTCAAGTAAACGTCTGACTCGTAAAAAGTCACTCCAGCTGTGATCACCCAATCATTATTTTTAATACCCTGAGTATTTTTAATTTTGACATGGGACCAGTGGGAAGGCACCTCGGATTTCATAACAACAATCCCTTGCCAGTAATTTGCTTTCGTTGGGCTTTTTGTACCCTGAAGAATTACTGGTCTATCTTTTGTTCCTTTTATGGTCACCGGACCTCTGGCTAGCAAGCCAGCTGAAGGCTTAAAGTATAATGTGGTTCCTTCTGGCAAGATTAATTCAAAATTTTCTGGCACCACCATCCAGGAATCAACCTCCCATTGGCCTGACTTAACTCGTAGGATGTTTTTTTTTCCATCTAGTTCTAAATAGGGGTGTTGGAATAACGTTTTGGCTAGGGTTGGCTGGGGAACTATCGGTTTTGTTGCTTTTGAAAAATAAAAAATAGATTTTATGGTGTGATTTTCCCTATCGCCCTTAATATTAGCTGTTACCATAAACTGAGACCCCGTCTCGATGGCCCTGCTTTTGAAACGGATTTTTTTTTCAGTAGGCAGCCCCCCTTTTTCAGAAGAAGCTAAGCTGAAGGGAACCAATGAACCTTCCTCATGATTCAATTTTACAGGCTCTTTTTCAGAAGTGCCGACCCATTGAATATTAGAAACAATAACTTCATAAGGTAATGGGTTCTGGAGTTCAAGATAAAAACCTGTTTCACCTTTAACGAGGTATACGTGTAAAATTTTTGGATACAACAAGTCTTTTCTTTTTGTGCTATTAAGTTTTTGTTCTGCCCACTGAGTGAGCAGACTCAAGTCGACTCCTTCTAACCAAAAATATTCCTTATGCAAGGCCCTAAGGTTATTATTCCTTAAGTCTTCCACCCAATGAGCAGTTGTTCCATCCTTAGCTTCCCTAACAAGTCTTTGTAGGGTTTCCATATAAATTTTTCTTATAGAATCATCTAAGATTTTGGTAACGATAGGTTCGCTGGTAGGATCGTGAGCTGGCTTTTGGTTATAAGCAATACCAGCATCAAACCCTATTGGTTCAAGATAACCAGTGATTGAGTTATAATAAAAACGTAGATTGTGCCACCTTAGCCCATGCCATGCACCCCAGAAATCTCCAACTGCAATAAATCGACCCATTAAAATTGGGTCGAATACTTTGGAAGGTTCTAATGTTCCATCAACAAATGCTCTNAGTANCCTTGTCGCGTTCTCCAACTCGACAGTAAGTTTTTTAGAACTTTTAATCCGATTGATACGAAACGGNTTTATTGTTGCGTTTTTATAGTTATCGTAGACACCCTCAAACCCACGCCCTTTAGAAACTTCTGATTCTGCTAACCAAACCATTGATTCGTCAAACTTAAGAATTACACCTGCTCTTCTGCCTTGGGATTCTAATAATTCTTTTGAAAAATGTTCTTCTAGAGCCATAATGCCCATTTTCGTACCATTCACAGNAAGGTCTACAAATGAATGTCTGGGAGCTAAAATATTTTCTCTTTTTATTGCTTCAAAAAANAACCTGTCTCCATCATAAATACGCGCTTTTGGNTTTTGTAANGAAAACCGACGCATCCCTAAAAGGTGATCGCCATCCTTCACTTGCACCCTAAAAGACATTTTTTTATCACTTGGATTNCGCGCCCAATCTCCCTTAAGACGTATTTTAACTTTGATCGTACGTCCTTCATGTCGGATCTTTGCAGGGACGTAATCACCTTCTGTCGTGATTAGCACNCCTCGCTGTAAACTTTCTTTGCGTTTTTCTTGCAGTTTTCTAAAATGTTTAAACTTAATNTCCACATAAACTTCCGGCAAGTCTGCCCCGCGAACATGAGAATCTAGCCATCGAAAAGGTCCTAATGTGATAGCTTTAAAAACTTTTTTTGCTGTTCCCGGGTTCGCTATTTTTAAAAAAAATTGAGGATTTTTGTTAATCATGTAGGCAGCGAAAAAAGCGCAAAGAAAAATAGAGACGAAAACAGTGACAACTAACTGTTTTAGAGTAGCTTTCTCAGATAGTTTTTGATCACTGTAAATGGGCAGATTTTTTTTTCGGAAGGTTGAAAAAACATTTACCCAAGAGGTAGATTCCTGCTTTCGGCCTTTAAAAATCATGTTGATTAATCGACAGGGATTCGACTTTGATCAAGGAAGGTAACGCCAATACCAGAAAAGGTTGCATGTAATTCATCCACCAAGTTAGACAATTTGTCAGGGTTTTTGATATCAATAAAATAGGTCGCCTCGAAACCGCTATCCCTNGAGTCAATGCGCCTAAGATCAGAAACTGTCACATACTTAGAAATAAGTTCATTGAGCTTATTTAAAAAAAGNTCNGGCAACGCTTCTTTATCTCTAATGTCTATGGAAAGGTATAAGTTTTTACCTTGAGAATCATCACGCCGAGTCCATTTAAATAAAGCCATCGTTACAAGAATCACTAAACCAGCAAGAACAGTAGGCAAGGTCTGGTCAGCTCCAAGCCCAAGCCCCATAGCGATAGCGATAAATAGATAGGCAAGCTCTTCAGGTTCTTTGATAGGAGTCCGAAAACGAACTATTGATAGAGCACCCACCAAACCTAGCGACAATGCCAGAGATGATTTTACTATTGTGATAATTAAAATCGTTGTTAACAAAACAAATGGGCAAACATGCTGAAAATCTCTTCTATTCGTCAACGCAGAACTAAAATACTTAAAATGTAACCGAAGAAGAATAGACAAGATAATGCCCACTCCTAAGTTAATGAACAAAGCTGTAAGAGACAAAGGTGCTGTGGCAGTCAAACTTAAACCTTGCTGCATTTAACCCTCCTTTAAAATTCTATTTCCAGTAAACAAGTGGGGTGGTATTTGCGCAACCGTAAGATGTTGGAACCTCAACAGACTAGTAGGTCAATGAAAGGGTTTGAGCTATGATTTCTACAAAAATATCAAACTAATAAACCGTTACTCTACCACGAGTATACCTCAATTAACCGTTTATCTAAACAAGATTCCTAATTGAGTTGATAGCATGTTTAATTTTATTGGTCTCACCAGCGTCTTGAATCTATTCACCTCTGAATGCTTCCTCTGCCTCTTGAATTATTTGTTCTGTTCGGAAGGTGTGCCTACCAGAAAAGTGGAACACATTAAGTTTTTTCACTTCTGCTTCACGAGCTATGACCCCGGCTTGGCGGGAAGTTAGGTGATGACGTTCCAATCCTCGGGCCTCTTCTTCAGCAAGAAATGGTGATTCGCAGAAAAAGATATCTGATTCCCGCACCAAATCCACAATACGAGTCTTGTTCGCCTCATTATAAACCGTATCGACAACATAGGAAATTTTCTGACCAGGAGAAATCAACACCAGCTCTTTTTTCAAATGCCCTAAAGATTTTTTTTGATTTCTATTGTTGCCTGCAGGAATCTGGAGAAGGTATTCATCTGGTTTCCTTTCATAGATACATTTTTTAAGTTCGTTAAGCCATGAACCTGTTGGATAGCCCATTTCTTCAAGTCGGTCCTTACGGATATTCAAATGATCTTTTTCATTCAAAGCGAACCCGAGGCATGGGATATGGTGTTCTAAAATAGCCGCGCAAACAGTAAATCCACTCTCGTCAACTAAAACACCATCTACAAAAGGTTCTTCTATTTCATTGCTTTTCTTAAACCGATCAATAGCTTTGAATTTTGCCTTGATCAGACGATCTACATGAACTTCTGTGACCTCCATAGTCACCGACTCGCTGTAACGATCGGCTAAGTTCCACGTAAANCCAGCAAGTTTTCCGGCGACATTAGCGATAAAGTTTTCTGGACCATATAAATGAATTGTCTTCCCTCGCCCAAAAACNACCCTGAGCAAATGATCAAATCCAATAAAGTGGTCAATATGTGTATGACTGATAAAGACGTGGGATATCTTTAGTAGCTCACCATTTGTAATCGAAGATAGGTCACCTAGATCAAACAGCAAGGCCCTTTGCTCGCGAAGAAACTCCACCATAACCCCTGGATCCCCGAGCGGGTCATTGATTAGCTTTGGCAAAAAATTTGACTGCATGTTAATTATTGGTGCTAAGTAAATAAGCTTCTATGAAAGAGCCAATATCACCGTCTAGAACTGCATCGACGTTTCCCATTTCATGGTTTGTCCGAAGATCTTTAACTAGACGATAGGGCTGAAGGACATATGAACGAATTTGACTTCCCCATTCGATTTTCTTTTTTGACTGTTCCTGCTCTTTTTTTTCGGCGTTAAGTTTTTCTTGTTCCGCTTCAAAAATTCGGGCCTTAAGAACTCTCATTGCGGAAGACCTGTTCTTATGCTGGGATCTTTCGTTCTGGCACTGCACCACTATACCTGTAGGAATATGTGTGAGTCTCACGGCAGAGTCGGTTGTATTTACCCCTTGCCCCCCAGGACCAGATGCACGGTATACATCAACCTTCAAATCTTCATCTTTCACCTCAGTCTCTGCACCTTCGTCCACTTCGGAAAAAACAAAGACCGACGCAAAAGATGTGTGCCTTCTTTTATTTGCGTCATAAGGTGAAATTCGCACTAATCGATGCACCCCAATTTCTGCCTTCAGGTAACCGTAAGCGTAATCTCCTGAAAATATAACGGTAGCGCTTTTAATTCCCGCTTCTTCCCCGTACTGAATATCTATAATTTCTGTTTCGTATCCGTTGCGCTCACCCCAACGTGTATACATTCTTAACAACATTTGTGCCCAGTCTTGAGATTCCGTTCCCCCAGCACCTGAATTAATTGATACAATAGCATTGTTAAGGTCGCTCTCTCCGGAGAGGATGGCTTGAACTTCGGCACTCGCCAACTTGACTTCCAACTCGTTGACCGTACTTTCCATTTCATTCAGCAACGATTCATCTTGCGCCTCTTCAGCCAATTCCAAAAGGGCGCTGTTATTTTGATCATCTTTATAGAGATTCTCCCACGACTCGACAATTCGTTGGCAAACAGAACGTTTTTGGAGAATTTTTTGAGCAGACTCGTTGTCTTCCCAAAAATCTGCTTGCGTGGTTTCTTTATCAAAACCTTCAATTTCTTTTAGTTTGTTGGCGATGTCAAAGATACCCCCTAAGCCGGTCTATCCGCCTATTTTGATCTTGATATTTTTTTCTTAAATCATCCAGAGTCATTTAAATCTCCTTAAATACTGTTCCCCTACTANACTTATTTTCTCGAATAAACTCGCTAAAAACAAGCTCCCCTCTAACAAACTCATAGAACTATGAAAACCCTCCCACGATCTAACTTAATGCATTAAAATAACCGATAGTATCTTAAAATAAGATAAAACATTAGGGGGGGAGCAACAAAGGACACTCTCTCAGGAGCGCAACTAAAATTTACAAACTGACTAGCAACTTAAGAAAGCGCATTGAAAAAATTTCAGGTGGCGTAACAAAAACCTTAAGTCTCAGAAAAAATTACCCCGCCTAACTATCTAGATTAAAAAATAACCCTTATGGAATATCATACATTTTTATTCCCTCTTACGGTACTTATAACAGCTCTGTTTTGCCGGTTGCCGTTCANAAGTTTCCCCNTAGATGATGATTTTTCAATTTACACCTATCGAGCTCGTTTTGCCAAGCGCGGTTTTAAATGGAAAAAAGACGTTCAGCTTATTGGAAATCCATTCTGGAAAATGCCTCTCCTCGACTTAATCTACGGTAAGCCGGAAGGGGGCACCCGCCGTTTACGTAGATTGCAAACGGCCTTCCATATGTTATCTGCTGGAGTCGTATATTACGCCACCTGGTCATTTACACAAAGTCCAGTAGCTGCCCTTATGGCAGGTCTACTCTATGCATTTTATGGAACAAGCCCTGACCTTATTGCGGGTTCCTTTAACTTTGAGCAATTCTATATACCTTTCATTNTNCTAGGCCTGGTATTTGCGGAGTCCGGACCAGAAAGTATTTTACTTGCGGGACTATGCTTTGGACTAGCATCTCTGGCAAAAGTTACCACCCTGATTTTTGTTCCCGCCATGATGTTACCAGCCGTTACCGCCTACGGCATTAAACCTGCTCTAATTATGGGGCTGGGGGCAGCGATCCCCACGTTGATATCAAGTCTGACTGATTGGCGGCTTGGGTACATGGATACTGTCTCACGAAAACAAAATGGAACTCGGTTAGCCACTACTTTACGCCTGGTAAAAACCAAAAAGATGTACTGTAGTATCTTTCGGGAAATTTGCCTAATTATCAAGCAAACGCTTCCAGTTTGGGTTGCTGGTCTCCCTGCTCTGGTGCTCACCATCTCCTCTAACAGCCACCTATTTTTGCTCGCCTTTACCGGAGTAACGATCGCTATGATGATCGTTCAGCGAACTTTTTCACGCTATCACTACTTGCCCTGGATTGCCTTATTATCTATTGGCTCTGGACTAGGAATAAATTGGATNTTAAGTTCAACTGGTTTTATCACATGGCTTTGGTTAGCATTATTTGTTGTCTCCCTTGCTTGGAACCTAGAATCACTCGCGCCTTATTATTTCCTTCCACTTCATCCCAACACTCTTGTCCGCTACGAAAAATTCGACCAATATCTCTACTTACCTCATCTCTGTAACCAGTTGAAGCGACTGATACGAATGCGTGGTGAATCCAATGAGCGAATTTATGTTTGGGGAACATTTTCTCAAATCTATCATCTAACAGGGGCCCCTGCCTCCGACAACTATCTACATTACTCCATTGGCCCCTGGGATAGCCCATCTCTTGAAGGGTTTTTTGATTCTGTGATCGGCGGGCTCTTGGAACACAAGCCAGTTTACTTGGTTAAAGCTTTTCAAGATCTCGATATAAGTGTGCTCGAACAGGTGACCGGTCTGCGCTACAGATTAATCAAGGTGGTTCTGGTCCGNTTTCCGGTCTATAGATTAGAAGCGATAACCTCTGTTCCAACTGACCCAAGAAATCTCCCCTTTTTAAAAAAAATGAAAGTCATGGAGTTACTAACCGAAAAAAAACGGCATGCTCCTGGTATTAATCGAGAAGATTTTGATAANGGNCGAGTAAACACCGCTATATCACAGTGTAGAAAGCTACTACGCTTAAACCCNCAAGATACTGATGGCTGGGACTACATGGGAGAAAGTTACGCGTTACTCAATAAAACTAATGACGCAGCTTGCTGTTATCANAAAACTCTAGAATTAGCTCCCCACCGTCCNAAAACCCGACTTTGGCTAGCATTACAACGCATCCAACAAAATCGTCTTGATGAGGCAAAGAAACTTGTCAAAGAAGAAACCAAACGTTTTGCATACAATACTGAGGTTACCTACCTACTTGCTAAAATTAACCTTGAAGAGGGACACCACAGGAAAACTGCAGACTTATTAGACTCTGTACGCACCGAATTTCCAGAAAGAATTGATTGCTGGGAATGGGCAATCCAAGCCTTGAGCCAGTCACATGATACGGCTCGACTAAAAAGCTTGTATAATGAAACTAAAATGATATCAATAAAAAAAGATCGAGAATGGGTACAGACTCGCCTCATAACAGAATTAGCATGCCTCGAACGTCAACATCGCGACGAACATAAAACGATAAANGGGTTCCTACAAAGTGANCCAAAAAATGGACTTCTGCATTACGCTCTAGCATCTACCCTCGAACGGACNGGACATTTGAATTCTGCTATCGAAAACTTCGAGCAGATAGCTTCGAAAAAACAAAACTACCCTCATATTCGAGCTAATGCCTGGTTTCGTCTAGCTCGNCTAGCATCTGATCAGCAAAGAGTAAAGTTCTTGCGTAACTGTCTACTATTAACTTCTGATCATGTCGCGGCGAAAAAGTTACTCGTAGAAACAGAAAACACGAAACACCAGATGCTCAGTTAATATAGAATTTTATCTGATTAGCCGATAAAGCTATAATGCCAGCATATTTTTTTGAATGATTAATTGAAGAGAGTCTTACCTTGAAAATCAGCGTCATAGTCCCAAACTGGAACGGAATAAAATTTATCGGTATGTGCCTGGACTCCCTTGCCCAGTCCGAATTTGATAGTTATGAAGTGATCGTAATCGACAATGGATCAGTNGACGGATCACGTGAAATGATTGAAGAGAAATACCCACAGGTTCGCCTAATCAAAAATCAGAAAAACATGGGATTCGCAGTCGCATGTAATCAGGGCATCAAAGCCGCGACAGGAACTTACATCAGCCTTCTTAATAACGATATCGAGGTAGAATCTAGTTGGCTATCTAAGCTTTACGAGGGNATGGANCGCCATCCAGAATGTGGTATGGGCACCACAAAAATGATGTTTCTCGACCAGCGGGATGTGTTCTACAACACCGGCGATCTATTTCATGCCTGGTCAGCTGGCGGTGGGCGCGGGCAAGGAGAAAAAGACGTCGGCCAATATGATAGAGAAGATTACGTTTTTGGTGCTTGCGCTGGTGCTGGAATCTATAGACGTGACTTCTTTGAACAAGTGGGAATTTTTGACGAAGACTTCTTTATTTTTGCAGAAGACGTAGACATAAATATGCGCGGGCAACTACAAGGATTTAAGTGCATTTANCTTCCTGAGGCCAAGGTATACCATATAGGAACTGCCACTGTAGGNCTGTATAGTGACCGTTATATTTATCTTTGCAANCGCAATGATATATTCGTTCTAATTCGAAATTNTTCTTTGCAAATGTATTTTCGATACCTATGGACTATTTTAAAGCACCAGTTCAATGACATTAANTATTTCACGTACCGTGGACAAGGNATTGTCTTATTCAAAAGCAAATTAGATGCACTTAAAATGCTTACACCTATGCTTTTCCGCCGCTTCCGAATACAAAGTTCCCGTACCGTATCTGACAGTAAAATTGATCCTCTAATCATCAAGTCCTGACTCTTAATCATGACCCATCCTAAATAAGACTATCTACACCCCCCTAGAATTAACCGTAAACAAGAAGAAAAGAAATTAGTTTTTGATACGGAGCGCACTTCCAAAAAAGAATATGTCGATCACGTTCTAGCACTATAAAAAAACTATAACAACATACCCTCTTTTAGCATCCGCATAAAATAAGCTATTGAAAACCACCCTGTGTTTACATCTACCAAACAATCACTTTTAATATGATTTGTTTTATAAATTTAATTGTGATTAAATGCACCCAAGCTGTGTTTGGTTGAACTGGTAGTTTGTTTTTTTTCAACCCTTCACGAACCTACCGTGCGCCCTAAACAATCTGTTATCGAATCCATGCCACCTATCTCTTTTGATAATTCATTTCGCTCAGATCATGGGTCGTCCGAACAACTCTCGCCNCCTTCTGGATTTGCNTTCACCCTTCAGGGACACTTGATTCTTTCCGATGACTTCAATCACCGTATCCAAATTTACGATGATGACCGNCTGCTGATAAGTTTTGGTGAGAAAGGCAAGGAAAGCAGTCAGTTCAATTACCCCAAAGGTGTCGCAGTAGACAAACATGGAAACATTTACGTGGCAGATAGCTGGAATCACCGAATCCAAAAATTTAACCCGCGGGGAAACCATCTACAAACTTTTGGATCATACGGGGAAGGGAAAGGCGAGCTAAATGAACCTTATGATATTATGGTCGAAGATTGCGGAAATATCTTGGTAGTTGAGCGTTATAACCATCGCCTTCAGTGGTTTTCCCCGGAAGGAAAGTCTCTTGGGTGGATTGGCCAACGTGGCACGGTTCTTGAGGAACACCTTGCTTATTTCTACGAAACTTCCGCTAACCTTTTTTCTTCCCCAGCGTTTGAGTTTCCAACATCCATAGGAACGGATAGTCAAGGAAATTACTTTATTGCTGACAGTGGTAATCATCGTATCGTTAAGTTCAATAGGAACTGGCAAAGAACACTTACATTCGGTAAGCGCGGGGAAGAAACCGGAGAATTTCAATACCCTCTTTGCGTCTCCATTGGGGAAAATGACCTTCTCTATATAAGCGATTTAAATAATAACCGCGTGCAAATATTTTCTCCATTTGGTCAATTCTTAGATTCTTTAGAGCAGACCCCTGATTCTACGCCTCTCAAGGCTCCTTGTCTTACAGCTATAGATTCTCTTGGGAAATTGCATGTGGGTCTAACCTTTAATCCCCGTGTCTTTCGTTTTTCCACAGCTCCTCATTCTTTAGAATCACTTGCTGGTGACAAAATTCAATCTGATCCCAGAAATCCGGAGTGGCCTACGCTCCAAGGGCAACTCGCGGAACAATCAGAAGAGTCCTTAAGAGCTGCTGAAAGTTATGCAAAAGCTATCCAACTTATGAGGTCTGAAACAAACCGCGACCGGTCGATAAAAACTTTTAACGCAAACCTCCTTTTAAATCTTAGCCGTATAGTTCTCAAAGAACATAGCTCTTCAAAAAACGAAACCGCTCTTCTTGCTGGACTTGAAATATTTATTCAGCAATTAAAATACTCACGAGAAAAAATTCAAAAAACTTATGAAACCTGGGAAGAAGTTGCTCGAGAATTTAGCGATAAAGAATTTGAAAAACAATTGGAGATTCTTGAGGACCGCGAAGACCCCCGTGTTTTCAATCAGAAATTATTTGACGTAGAAAAACAAGATAAGATTTTATTCAGAGAAATTCGAGCAGCATCCTATAAACACTGCCGGCTATCTGATCAATTAGCAGAATACATAAGTAATATGACTGCTAGTCAATGTTCAGAAAAATTAATTCGGTCGGGGTGCGACAATCTAGTCGAACGATTAAATGAGTTGGGAGCTATCTTCCCCGCTAAGCTGGCGATCAAGGAAGCAAATGAACTAGAAATGATCAAGGCATTCAGTGCGTTACAAGAGGACCAGTCGAAGTGGAATGTTTTTCTCACCAATTTCCTTGCTAATAATCGAATAGTTCTTCTATTTACGCCATTACTTTTCGAACTACGTACCTTGCTTATTACCCTCAAGTGTTCTGCTCAAACATCAACAGAAAGCCAAAATATTAGTGAGGTTTTAACAGAGGTCATTGGACAATCCCCTACTAATCAAATTATTCCAAAAATTTTATTAGGCATTCAAGAAACTCGCCTTGCTCATACTATTATTGACACTTTGTGGAGAGATTTAATCGACACATGGATTGCCATCCGAAGAGAAAACAAAAAACCTTCGGTTAAAAAACTGGAATCAGGTTATTTCTCGCCAATACCCTTCGACATAGAAGATTTAAATATTGAAGAAATTATCAACTCCTATAACACCGAAAACTCCAAACTTGGAACCAAATCTAAACAACTCATTATAGGAAACAGCGCGTACTGCACAGACTCTTTACCCGATAATTTTGTGCAAAAAATTTCTCAAATTCTGGAGTCACAAAGCAATTACGAGGCCAAAAACAAAGAACTGCAGGACCAGCTAAAAGATCTTCACAAGCAGTCCCGGGACTTAGGTCAGCAGCTGAAGCTCGTTAATCCGCAGGACAAGCGTACTCCTATCTCAATCCACAATAATATTTCTGCGGTTAATTTTCAGATCAGCCTTCTTAAACGAATGATTCTGACTCTCGCAGTCAATGAAGATCATAATATCAACCGATTGATAACTGGCTCCGCCCTACTCGCTACCAATAAAGAGGTGACTCAAGAACAANCTGTTCGGTCTTTTTATGAAAACCTCGCGATCTACCATTCACAGGAAGAAACTCATGTAGACTCCATCGCAAAANAAATCAAAAATTTTNATTTTAGATTCTCAGACTTAAAAAGTCAGTTATCAATTCTAAACTTGGAACAAAACATAGNAAACGTTGACCATTCAATACAATTAGAAAACGAAAGAGAAGAGATTAAAAATGACCTAGAAGATTTAAAGTTTAATCTTTTTCGTCGCTCCCGAATATGCAACAGACTGGATCATCTGTGCGATTTTCTTAGACAAACTAACTCATATGACAGGGAAAGGTCTGTTTTTGAATTAGTGCCAGCCATTCGTCACTCGCTTACCCCCATGGGTCCAGCTATAGGAACCCTTGCGCAGCCTATGGGATTAGCTTTTGACAGTAGTGGAAATATATTTTACGCCGACCAAGAAAACCATCATGTGAGTCGAATATCACAGTCCGGTATATGTCTTGCTCGATTCGGAGGATGGGGAAATGGTCCTGGTAGATTCCAATATCCTGTCAGCCTGCAACTAGACAGGAAGGATAACGTCTATGTCGTTGACATGAATAACCAGCGAATTCAAAAGTTCTTGCCAGATGGAGAATTTCTTTTGGCATTCGGTGATCGTGAGGAAAAAGGGCAGCGTTTAGGCATGGTCTTTTCATCTTCGATTGACAATGAAGACAACCTTTGGATAGCAGACACCTCTCACCACCGAATTCAAGTTTATGATCCAAATGGTAAGCTTATCAATTCCGTTGCGCCTAAAGGTTTGAAGCACCCTGTCGGCATCTGTTGCCTCGAAAATGCTGAATACCTTGTTGCCGACCAGTCTAACGATCTGATTAAACGTTATGATGCAGGTGGAAATTTATTAGCAAGTCTCAAACGCAAAGAAACCGGTTTTGGAGATCTATACATTACAACATTTAATCACACCTATGGAATTTTCGCCTCTGATCACTGGAGTAGCCGTATTCTTCATCTGGACTCTTCCTTAAACATTCAAGGAATTTACGGGAACTCTGGAAAACGAACCGGGCAGTTTAACCGGGTAGGATGGATGGATACACGTAATGACCTAGCAGTAGCGGATATGTGTAACAACCGTATTCAGTTTTTCGACATCAAGAAAACCCTCACCTCTTAACTCCTTCTCTTGATTATTCAANATTTTTAATCGGGTAAAGAATGGATTTTGTGCGATCAAGATTATTTTTTTCTATCGTTCGATCAAATTCGTCTTTGGTGAAATCATCTTCGAACACAGTTCCATTATCTTTTTCTAACTTTTCTGCCCGATAGGTTTTAGCCATATCTACCAATGAAAATGGCAACGATAAAGGAAACTGTTTTGCTGCTTTAATAAAGTGACTCATGCCCCAAGTCTCTACTCTGTTTGTTGCGAAAAGGACTGTGGCTCGACGGTCATGGTCTTCAAAGCAATAAATCCTATTAAATTCACCGGAGAACGTTTTCCAGTCGTTGGGCTTCAATAAATTACTTTTCCCGTATAGGTTAGAACCAACCACTCCTCCAGAAGAAAGGACTCGGTTCACATCTTTATAAAACTGAATAGTTTTGAGATGAAATGGGACAGATCCGCTTTTAAAGGCATCGAGGTAAATCAAATCATAAGTTTTTCTCTCTAACATCTTTCGAACAAATCGACGCCCATCATCATGATGCACTTTATAGTTCAATGTCTCATTTAAATAAAAAAACTTTTTAGAAATATCTATGACCTTCTGGTCTATTTCAACAACATCTATAATAGCCTGCGGATACAAACGAGATAAAAAGTTGCTCACAGCGCAACCGCCAAGACCTATCATAAGGATGCTCCTCGGTGCGGGTTGTAGCAAAAGAGCCGAAATCAGCAATTTTGTATTAACTAGGATCAGGGTATCCAGTTTATTTATGTCGATACGGCTTTGCAGAAAAAAATCGTTTTTTTTTCGGAACCACATTTCACGCTTGGAGCCTTTCTGCATAACATAAATATCGTTATAATCGCTTTTTTCTTGCACAAGTATCTTGACTTCTGACTCCTTTTTCTTTTGACTAAAAATNCTCATANTTTCTTAATAAAATAACCAATAAATACCGAAAAGGAAGGAAGAAGCCCTCTCTTACTACCTAATTTCGCAAAGTTTGTAAGTGTTTGGCAAATATTTTCAGAATCTACTATTCTGACTCGCCACAATTTATGATAATATTCTATATATAAGCAAATGGTAAGGCCTTAGACTGAGGCCTTTAGACGGAAAACAACTTAAAGTTAAAAAAATATTCTTCTAAATATTCTCGTATAAGGAGCTTACTACAATGTCCGCTAAAGGGCTAAAACACAAGGTTGGGTTGGAACATCATGGAATTAAGAACGCTAAAGAAATTTTCTGGAACCTGACGACACCCGCTTTATACGAACACATCAGCCGTAACGGAGAAGGCCAACTTTCGCACCTGGGCCCGGTGGTAGTTTCTACAGGAGAACACACTGGTCGTGCCCCTAACGACAAGTTTATTGTTAAAGAGCCAACAAGCCGAGACGACATTTGGTGGGGCAAGGTAAATAAACCCTTCAAAGTTGAACAGTTTGATGCTTTGTACGGCCGTGTGCTTGCGTATTTACAAAATAAAAGTCTATACGTACAAGATTGCTGTGCCGGAGCAGATCAGGAGAAACAACTTCACATCCGCGTCATTACAGAAACTGCCTGGCATAATCTTTTTGCAAGAAACATGTTTATCCAAATCAAAGACCTTGATAAATTGGCTAACCATGTTCCAGCATTTACGATACTACATGTTCCCAGCTTTAAAGCTGTGCCCTCGATTGATGGTACAAATTCAGAAGTCTTCGTTGTAGTGGATTACGCTAAACAAATGGTCCTAATCGGTGGGACAAACTACGCTGGGGAAATAAAGAAATCAGTGTTCTCTGTACTAAATTATCTACTACCCAAAAAACATTCGGTTCTATCGATGCATTGTTCAGCAAATATAGGCTCCGACGGAGATTCTGCAGTATTTTTTGGTCTTTCAGGTACAGGGAAAACGACCCTTTCTGCCGATCCCAATCGTGATTTAATCGGAGACGATGAACATGGATGGAGTGATAAGGGGGTTTTTAATTTTGAAGGTGGCTGCTATGCGAAGGTCATTCGTCTTTCTCAAGAGGCAGAACCAGAAATCTACCAATGCACACGGCAGTTTGGAACTATTCTTGAAAATGTGCTTATGGATCCAGTTACACGTAGACTCAATCTAGATGATGCAAGTCTCACAGAAAACACACGGGCAAGTTACCCCATTACGCATATTAAAAATGCTGTTCCCAGTGGAATGGGTACTCACCCAAAACAAGTGATTATGCTTACATGCGATGCTTATGGCGTGATGCCTCCGGTAGCTAAAATGACTCCCGAACAGGCCATGTACCACTTCATCTCTGGATACACCGCAAAAGTAGCAGGAACAGAAAAAGGATTAAGCCGAGAACCCACTGCCGTATTCAGCACCTGTTTTGGTGCTCCGTTTATGACCTTACACCCTTCAGTTTATGCAAACATGTTGGGCGAACGTATAGCTGAACATAAAGTTGATTGCTGGCTTGTCAATACAGGCTGGACTGCTGGGCCTTATGGAGTAGGGCATCGAATGGAAATCGCTCATACTAGGGCGATGATCAGCGCAATTCTCAAAGGAGAACTTAGAGACGTCCCAACAGAAACAGACCCAGTATTTGGTTTACATATTCCAACGTCTGTTGCCATCGAAGGCTATCAAGAGGTTCCACAAGAAATTCTCAACCCAAGAAACACCTGGAAAAATAAAAAGGACTACGATAAAAAAGCCCGGGAGCTGGCTGCACAGTTTGTTGAGAATTTTAAAGAATATGAAAGTAGTGTTACTAAGGAAGTACTCGCGGCTGGCCCCAATCCGATGGCACCCATTGATCAAGGCCTGCCAAAAGTTCAAAAACTAAGAGGCTGATCTCATAGTTCTCCCCGGGCGAACTGTCACGTGCCGGCACAATAGTTTAAAGAATTTTGGAGGAAGTACTTTGGAAGACCGACCACGCATCGCCATCACCATGGGCGACCCCGCCGGTGTCGGACCGGAAATCATTGTTAAAATGTTTCAGGATCGATCTGTTTACAACTTTTCGTGTCCACTTATTGTCGGAGATGCAACGTTTTTAAACGAAGTGACCTTGAAGTTAGCATCTAGCCTCTCTATTATCCCCATATCATCTCCGCAGGAAGCATCCTTTACCCCGGGTTCCATTGATGTCTTGGATTTGAAGAATATTTCAAATGTTATTAATGTAGGCCAAGCTGACGCTGTAGGTGGAAAAGCCTCTGTAGAGTACATTCGTACAGCCGTTAACCTAGCACTCGATCATAAAGTTGAAGCAATTACTACCGCCCCAATCAATAAAAAAAGTATTTATCTAGCTGGGTTTACATGGCCGGGGCATACCGAAATGCTAGCCGATTTAACTGGCACGAAGGACGTGGCTCTTATGCTAACAGGTGATGCACTACGAGTGGTAATTGTTACAACGCATGTACCACTCAATAAAGTATGGGAAGGGGTCACATACAAGCGAGTAATAACTACTATTAAACTCACTTATCAGTGGCTACTTGAACATGTGACCGAAAACCCAAAAATCGCAGTGACTGGCCTCAACCCACACTGCGGTGACGGTGGAATTTTTGGCAAGGAGGAACTGGAAGAAATCATTCCAGCTCTAGATGATGCTCGGAAAGAAGGCATCAACGCTTTTGGCCCATTTTCGGCGGATGCTTTTTTCGTAAAATTTGAACCAAACAAATACGATGCCGTGATCACGATGTATCACGACCAGGGGATGATTCCTGTAAAAATGGCTAATAAGGGTAACGCGGTTAATGTAAC
>JGI26261J51718_1000630_pt1 | contig 17050 bp, 13 predicted proteins | sample SaaInlV_135m_DNA_3_FD_51718 | JGI IMG/M metagenome (IMG submission 51718)
TCACCGGCTCTTGGTCCTTCTAGATCTACTTCAACGATTTCTAATGGTTTTCCAGCTGCAAAAGCAACGGCTGCGCGTGTTTTCATATCCTTACTCCAAAACAATTTATTTTCAATTTGATCAGCAACTAAATACCGTTCTACTGTTGGTGTATCTTACCTCGTTAACCAAAATATAATAGCCATTGTTGTAGCCTATAGTCTGTTCTGATAACGTCGCAGTCGTCACACACAATTAAAAAGGGACCAACACAATGACCACACTTATAATTTATGCACTTGCACTTGCACTCGTTCAGTTTTGGATTTTACCTGCTAGCCTCAACGTCAAGAACATCACATATCTGCTTTCAAACAGAGATGGGGATGTTGAAACCTCAGTCATGTACAACAGAGTATCCAGAGCCGCCGCAAACTATAAGGAGAGCCTGCCCGCCTTCCTAGCGCTGTGTTTGCTATCTATGCATATGGATGTGGATTTAACAACAACAGCAACGGCATGGTTGGCGCTAAGAGTTGCCTTTGTAGCCTGTTATACCTTTGGTATAACCTATCTTCGGACCCTCATCTGGCTAGGTTCTCTCGGCTGCCTTATTTCTATGGCCTTGCAGCTAAGCTAAGGAATCACGCCATGTCGATCCAAGGTTATGCGTGCATAACCTTGGATCATTAACTCGCGATTTAATTTACTCTTTTAGTAGCGGTTTCCAATAGAGAATACCGAACGCTAAAACAGCCATAATATCAGCACTACCAGCGCGACCAACAGCCTTAAGCTTAGAGTAGACTACCGCCAATTCAATGACATGTAACACCAAAAAGACCACTCCAGCCCAAAGTACTCCGGTACCTAACGAGCCTCCAAATGGCATGACAAAGTTAACGGCAAATGCCAACCAAAACGCAGCCAAGATATACATGTTAATTTGCGCAAACTTTTGCATCACTTACTCTCCCATATAAATGTTTATTTAGTGCAGTATCACAGTCATAAAAGTTCCGCGCAAGCACTGTAGCCGCGTCCACAAGATAACTTTATGTTAGCCCTGTAACAAAACAAAGACTTCGCAGTTTGACAGGTGATGCAATCTTGATTTAGTCTGCTTTGCATTAGGAATTAACGGCTCAAAATTTAATTTAAAGGAAGCTAATATGGGCACTATTGTCACTTACACCTTGAACGATGGCATAGCCACCATTGCCATGGACGACGGCAAGGCCAATGTACTGTCTCACGCCATGTGGGATGAATTAGAGGCTGCATTTGATCAAGCAGAAAAAAGCGCAGCCATCGTGATACTGAAAGGAAGAGATGGCATATTTTCTGGTGGGTTTGACCTTAAAGAAATGTCTAAAGGAGCGGAGCAGGCAATCTTTTTGACCTCAAGAGGCTCAAAGATGGCACGACGGATATTATCCTTTCCTACTCCTGTTATTGCTCTATCTACTGGCCACTGTATCGCTATGGGTGCCTTTTTGATGCTGGCCTGCGACTATAGAATTGGAGCAGATGGAGCCTTTAAAACGGGGCTTAATGAAACGCTGATCGGCATGACAATGCACAATTTTGGTATTGAGCTAGCTCGCTATCGCATCCCCGCAAATTATTTTAATCGCTGCGTAATCAATGCAGAGATATGGAGTTCAGCTGATGCAATAACGGCTGGATTTTATGACCAAATAGCTCCTGTCGAACACCTCGAGCAGGCGTCACAGATGGCAGCCAAAGGTTTTGGACAATTAAATATGATTGCATTTAATGGGACTAAGAACAAGTCTCGAAAGGCCTTTCTGGCGTTGCTTGATGAGTGCATTGAAGCAGACCTAATCATCTCCGATGTGGTCTGAAATTCGGAATTAGGCCCGACCTCGGCTAAGCGGCTGTGCAAATAGGCATTACATTTCCATTTTCTTTCCACCTGGATCGTATAGCGCCTTGAGTGAAGCTTGCGCAGTATAACGTTCCGTTGCAATTTCTATTTCAAATTTAGCGTTTGCCAATACTTCTTGTGTTATATCTGGTGATTTGATGTACCCCATGCCAATCGCCACACCCAGGCTGTGACCATACATACCTGATGTTAAATAACCAGTCACGGCATCATTCATAATAATAGGCTCATTGTGATACAACAATGGCAATGGATCATCCAATTTAAATTGAACCAATCTTCTCTCTGGAATTCCATTAGCCTGGACCTTAAGAAAGGCATCTTTACCTATAAAATCGCTTGCAGCTGGTTTTGCGGTAAAAGACAGACCTGCCTCCAACAAATTGTCTTCAGCTGTTATATCGTGTCCCCAATGACGATACCCCTTCTCGAGTCTTAGACTATTTACCGCATGCAAGCCTACATCGCATATTTGATATTTTTTCCCTTCTTGTTTGATGGCTAGATATACTTTTTGGGCATCAACAGATGGGATAAACAGCTCCCAGCCGAGCTCACCAACATAAGAGAGTTTCTGTATCCAGAGTTTCGTACCTGAGATCTTGGCATATTTACCAGTACCGAAGATAAAATGCTCATTCGAGAGATCAACATTTATGATATTTTGTAGTAATACTCTTGATTGTGGCCCTTGCACTGATAAACAAGCATAGTCCATTGTAATATCTGTAACATTGGTATCGGCTTTGAGATGTTTATTTAGATGTGACCAATCTCTTTTTAATGAAGAAATGCTTGTTATAACATCATAACTGTCTTCGTTTATTCTTGCGATTGTTAAGTCGGCTTCAATACCACCTCGATCGTTTAACCATTGCGTATAAATAACTTTTCCTGGTTCTACATCAATATTGGCACAACTAATATATTGCAATGTTTCCATTGCATTTTTCCCATCTACATGGAATTTTCCAAAAGATGAAATATCATAAACTCCAACAGACTCTCTTACTGCAAGGTGCTCTTGCTCATAAAACTTAAACCAATTTTGACGTTTGTAGCTGTATGTATATTCTGCTTTTGCCCCATCTCTTGCAAACCAATTAGCTCTTTCAAATCCTCCCACTTCCCCAAAGCATGCACCTTCCTTGGCGAGAGTGTCATGCAATGGTGATTTCCAAAGATTTCGTGCTGTTTCATATTGGTAAAAAGGCCAATGCATTGAATAGGTGTGGCCCAATGCTTCAGGAATTCTGGATTCAACATATGATTGTGTTGTTTGTATTGAATTATTTCTCCTGACATCGGTTTCAGTTATTTCTCCTGATGGGTAGCCATCGACAACCCAGTCTGCAAAGATCTTACCAAGGCCGCCAGCAGCAGCGATACCTTTAGAATTCATACCGCAAGCTACGTAAAAGTTTTCAATCTCGGGGGTCGGTCCCAGCAAGTGTAGATTGTCATTGGTAAAGCTTTCGGGTCCATTAAAAAAAGTCCTTATACCGGTTTCGCCTATTTGTGGAAATGTTTCCATTGCTGCCATTAAATAGGGCTCGATATGCTCCATATCGACAGGAAATTCATCAAAGGAAAAATCTTCTCTTATTCTCGTCATTGGACAACCGATGGCATTTTTTTCAAACCATCCGATGAGCATTTTGCCGGCATCTTCTTTAAAGTAAATTCCTTTATCAAAATCTCGCATCACCGGTCTTGATGTTAGTTTAGGCATTGCTTCTGTCACCACGTAATAATGTTCACATGCATACAGAGGTAGTTTAATGCCAATCTTTTTTGCAATTTCTCGAGACCATAAACCTCCTGTCAGAATAATTTTTTTCCCTTTTATTGAGCCTTCAGCGCAACGGACACCAATAGCTTTATCNNCATCTAGTAATATGTCGTCGACTTTAGTGTTTTCTATAATCTGCACACCTAAGGCACGCGCACCTTTGGCCAATGCCATGGTGGTATCAATTGGGTTAGTTTGTCCGTCTTTTTCAACATACAGACTACCAATTACACCTTCCGTATTGATGCCGGGATATAGCGCTTCCAGTTCTTGGTTGTTAATCATTTGGGATGCAACCCCAAATACTTTCGCCATTGATGAGGTTCGCTGGAGTTCTTCAAGCCTTTCTGAGTTTCTTGCCAACGAAACACTTCCTATGCGCTTGTAGCCTGTGGCTTGACCTGTTTCAGATTCTAAGGACGCATATAATTCATGGCAGTATTTTGCGAGATTGGTCAGAGTTGGCGTTGGCCACAGCATACTGACTAGACCAGCAGCATGCCAGGTTGTCCCGCAAGTCAGTTGCTTTCTTTCTAGTAGTACAACATCCTTAACGCCCTTCTTTGCCAAGTGATATGCTATCGAGCAGCCCACAATACCCCCACCTATAATGATAATTTCTGCTTCACTAGGGAGGTTCTGCGCTGTGGACACTATTTAGCCTCGTAATTTATGGTTTTCTGGATCATATACCGGTTCAATTTCGACATGGCAGTTCCTTTCCCCAGCTGTGGTCAATACTTGTAGCTTTGAGCCTTTAAAAACTGAGGGTGGATTTATGTAAGCAAAAGCAAGGCTTTTCCCGACACGATGTCCAAATGCGCCGCCGGTTGTTAAACCTACTAATTTTCCCTCTTGGTATACTGCTTCATTGCCAAAGCATTCGCTGGCTATATCGTCATCAAAAACAAGGTAAGCAAGTTTGATGTTTATGCCCGCGGATTGCCTTTCTTTGATGTTTTCTACACCAATAAAATCTCTGCTGGTATCGATAAAACGTTCCATTCCAGCTTCAATACCACTTATTTCCTCAGTGAATTCGCTACCCCAAGAACGATACCCTTTCTCCATACGCATCGAGTTAAATGCGTATCCACCGAAATCTCTGAGACCTAAGACTTGTCCAACTCTATACAGAGATTCATATATGGACAATAATTGATAATTAGGCATATGCAGCTCATAACCTAACTCTCCTGCATAAGAGACCCTTATAACCCGAACTGTTGCAGTGTCAATTGTGATGCTCTTGCAGCTTAACCAAGGGAATGAATCGTTAGATAAATCCTCTTCGGTTAGTTGTTGTAATATTTCTCTAGATTTTGGCCCCGTAATCAAGAGACTGCCTATCTTTTCAGTTTTATTGATAATGTCTATATCGAAATTGACAGCATTTAATTCCATCCAATGCTGATCACGAAATTCAGACATAATTGGACCAACTAGATAAAAAAGATTCTCATTTATTCTCGTAATTGATTGCTCGGTCATAATTCCACCGTTAGCCCCATGAAAAAGCGTTAAACCTAGAGTGCCATCTTTCGGAGGTAATTTATTGCAAGAAAGGTGGTTAAGAAATGCCACGGCATCTTTGCCGGTAATCTCAAATTTTGACGAGCCTGAAATATCTATGATTCCTGCATTATTTTGGACTGCTTTGCATTCATCAGCGACGACGACATGTGCATCACTTCTTTTCCATGTGGGTGACTCATGATCAATGGATTTTGTTTTGAACCAAAGGGGTTTCTCATAACCTGCGACTACGCCATGTATCGCCCCTTTATTGGCGAGCATTGCATAAAGGGGACTGGTTCGACGAACTCTCCCGTACTGGCGATTCTCATTAGCCCCCATTTCGGTATACATCACTTCATAGGATTCAATACCTTTAGTTATGCAATATTCTCTGTCTGCCCAATCTCCAAAACGTCTACTATCAAGTGGCGCCATATTCAATTCTGTTTGCCCATGCACCATCCATTGTGCAAGGTACTTACCAACGCCCCCTTGTGCAATGCCGATGCTTGAGCCACATAAATTCCAAAAATTTCGGAGGCCCGCCTGAGGGCCAGCCAAAACATTATCATCAGGAGTATGAGTGATGGGGCCGTTGATCACGGTTTTAATACCAACCTCGCCGAAGATTGGCATTCGCTCCATACAACGATCTAAAAAAGGCATCAATCTCTCAAGATCACCTGGAAATAGACCTCTATCAAAACTCCAATCCATTCCATCGAGAGCCCACGGTTTTGAGCCGAAAGTTTCATATGGTCCAACTAAAAGTCCCTCGCCCTCTTGTCTTAAATAAGATGAACAATATGAATCTCTGCAAACAGGTAATTCATGGTCAAGTTCTTTCAATGCAGGGTGATTTTCGGTAATCAAATATTGGTGTTCGAGATTGACTATAGGAATATTTGCGCCAACCATTGCACCTACTTCGCGGGCAAAACATCCGGCAGCATTGACCACATGTTCTGCGGTTATTGTTCCTTTTTCAGTTGTAACTTCCCATTCGCCATTGGGTTGATTATTTATTTCTAGAACTCGATTAAAACGACTTATGCTTGCTCCTCTTGAGGTGGCAAGTTGTGACATGGTCATAACAACCGAATAGGGATCAACGTGTCCATCATTGGGCGTGTTGACTATTATTCTGGCATCATCGAAATTCATAAAAGGGTGAAGTTTTTTGGCCTCTTGTTTTGATATGACATTAAATTCACATGGGACATTTTTTGAGCGGCTTAAAAGATTTCTGAACCACTCCTCTTCGAGTTCACTGTAGCCAACTCGAAGGCTGCCGCACTTATGAAAAGGTGATGGAGTGCCACTCAATTTAGGGAGTATTTGGTCGTATAATTCGATGGAATAATTGTGAATTTTTGCAACTGTCATATTGCCGATAAAATTCGAACACAATCCAGCAGCATGCCACGTAGAACCGCTAGTAAGCTCGCCTTTTTCTACAAGAATTACATCAGTCCAACCTTCTTCTGTTAAATGATAAAGAAGGCTTACCCCAAGTGACCCGCCGCCAATAATGACTACCTGTGCAGTTGATTCCATTTGTCTTTTCTACCTGCCTATGGCTTCTTTACTCAGAAAGATCGGGAATTCTTCACGGATTTTATTATCAACTTCATCACTAATGTGTTTCGGATAATGACTTGCAAGAATTTCTTTTGTTTTTTTGACTGCGACCTTCACAGCTTCAGGTTTGCCGGCATCATGCCAATCTCCTGGGCTGAGACGGTTATAAGATTCCGGATAAATATATTCAGTCTGCATGACGTCAAGAGTTTGGTTTGACCCCAAATAATGGCCTTTTAGGTTTAAACAAACATCCTTAATGACATCAAAGCCTAATGTCTCTTCATTTACTGTAAGGCCTTTCACCATCCTCATACATCCACCTAAAACATCGTTATCAAGCAATAAACTTTCAGGGCAAGCACTCAAGAGACTGGCATACATTCCTGCTGACTCATAAATAATGTTCGCTCCAGATAGTGCCGTTACGGCCACATTAGAGGCATGCTCAGCACCTCCTTGAAAATCAGGTAATTTCGAATCTGACATTCCTGCGCCTGTCCCCATTGGCAAATTAAAATATTGCCCTACTTGCGCACACGCTGCGGATAAAACACCTTGTTCAGGAGATCCCCCGCTCATAGCTCCAGTGCGCAAGTCCGAGACAAATGGCCAGGTACCCAATATTGCGGGTGCACCTGGTTTTATGGCATTTAGGTAGACTAAACCACCAAGACATTCCGCCCAGGCTTGAGAAACAGTCCCCGCAAGACAGGGTGGCGCCGTGGCGCCAGCTTGACCCGCAGATAACAATAGAACAGGCATGCCACCCTCTACTGCAATTCGAAGGCACTCAAGAGATTCTTCAGCAAACTTCATGGGCGGGACCACAAAGCAATTAGATTGACTCACAAAAGGCCTAGCTCTCCATGCTTCTTCACTGCCAGCAACCATGTGAAGGAGTTTGAGTGTTTTTTCTAGGTTACGAGAATCAGTCCAACTGGCACCTACATGTTTTTTTGTGCCCATGATCGCGTTATAGGTAGTATTGAGCTCCATTGCATAGACATCTTCAATGTCTCTCAATACACAAGTTCGTTGAAATATATGGATATTGTCACAGGTATCTACAATTCTGGCCATATCATATAAATCTTGAGCCGTTGAATCGCGGTAAGTTTTCTCTTCGGAGTCAACGACCATGACTGCTGCACCACCTGTGGAAAAATGTACTCGACTGCCACTTATCTGTAAATCATTAGATGGGTCTTGGCCATGAAGGATCAAATTACGATTACTGGATTCGATGGCTTTATTAACTATTTCTCGCGGCATCCTTAAACGCCCATCTTCACCTAATATCGCTCCATATTCCGTACACGTTTTTACGCAATGAGGCGTTGCTTGATTAAAGCCTATTTCTTCTAGGACGCGATATATATTCTCTACTACAGCTTCCATGTCATCGTCTTTAAACGGTTTATAATGACCGCCAGATTCGCCTGGATGAATGGGTTTCTTTTCTTCTGTCAACGGGGCTGATCGAATAGCTACTTTAGATTTACGTCCACCGCTTCGTCTAGTCATGGCCTTTCTCAAATCAAATTTTATTTAATTCGTAAAATATATGAACTTGAGAATAATAGCCACAATAATATTTGAGCAAAAAAGTTCTATTTTCAAGACGCATCTACCGCTTATTGTATCGCTTTGGGTATTTTTTTGTCCTGGCGCTCGGCTCACGTAATACCGGCTGGATTTTATGGCCATATAGTTCCCACTGAACACTTCGACCAGCCGTAACAGATGACAGCCAAAGATTTTGGATAATTAAATATAACGTGTATTTAATGGACTAACCAAAAGTCTCGCAAGGCCTTTTTGGCGTTGCTTGGCGAGTGCTTTGAATTAGATCTGATTATTCCGGGTGGGCAGCTCATCTAACAACCTCAAATCAAACGCTACTGTTTTCAACTGCCTATTCACCCGAGTTCAAACCCTTAATAAGACCCAAGTAGACCAGCGGCGTCAATATCAGCCAGGGCACTTGGCTGCTGAGTCGCAATGTTCGATCGTTGATCTCGAATAAAACTGGGTCAAACCAGGATCCCATCGGGGACAATGGCGCCCACGAGAGCTGTTTACCTGCGGCTAATTGGTCATGATATAGAAATATTTCTACAAAGATATTCTGGCCTATAAAGAGTGCTAAAAGCAGACCAAATACACCCCAGTTCCATTGCCTATAGATAGAATCTCGACGCCCCATTGCTAACCAAACCAACAACAAACTACCGCAACCAATTGTACCTGCATCTGCCAATGAATTTAGCAGTCCATTAATATGCAGTGGAAGCATTTGATTTAAGATGTCTGCTCGCCTAAGGTTTACGCTGTCCCCAGCAACCAGTCCATAGTTGAACCATAACTCCCAGCCAAGCGCACAAACGACAAACATCGTTATATAAAAAGGAAGTACCCACGCCGGAATAGACTTCCGGACATGTAGAGCCGGGATAAGAATAAGAGGGAGTAAGGCAGAAACGTACACCACGATAACAAGTCGAAGCTGCTCAAATGTTAAAATATCCAAAATATTACTCCANTAATTCAACCAGAAAGTACCTAAGGGAATATTAGCGTAGAAAGATCAGTTAAAACAGCCTATAAAAAAACCCCAGATGAGTACTCATTTGGGGTCTTAAAAATAACGAATTATTTTATAATTGGTCAGAACAGAATATTGTNATCAATCTGCGGCATAGAATTCCGCACCGTTATACAGATTGGGGGCGACACAAGTAGCGGTTTCTTCGAGCCTTGCGGCCATTTCCTTTCCATTAGCTTCCCAATTTGCATTACCTCTTGCCATGGAATCAAAATCAGGATGCCAGTTATACCACCAGAAATCAGCTTCGTCTTCACCAACAGGGATATAGACCCCATAGGAGAATTCCTCTCCTGTTCCACTGTCCCCAACCCACTGAGTAAATTCTTTTAGAACAGTTTTCAAATTTTCTGTAGTCTTACCCTCGTTAAATGTGCAAGCTATTTCCGCTGCTACAAAACTATCCCAACTCTTAAGAGCAATGCTTTCTGGTCCAGGGAAATGAGTCTCATAACCGAAAATAGTCGTATCGTCACAGTCTAAAACAGTTTTGAAACTTTCATTCCAAGCCTGAGCTTCTTCATCAGCGAGCCATTCTTGCCATCCGGCCTGAGAAGCTTCTTGTGAAGACCATTGGATTTCCCACCACCCGTTTGAATTAGTATTTTTCCCTTCAACCGGAGCATAGCCACCAATCCAGTAAATTTCGTCAGATAGATTTAATGCATTGAATTCCCCAATCCCTGTTTTAAGATTTGCTTCAGAATANTCTGGGCCTGCATTACATGCTAGGAATTCATTATAAAAATGCGTTTTTTCAGCACTTNCATTGTTACTTTCTACCACAGCATCTACCGGTTTATTGTCACAACCCAGTAAACTTAATACAAGTGTGAATGGTACGAATAGTTTTATAGAAATATTCATAATATTACCTTAACTTTTATTCAAGTATATATAGAATAGCCTATGAAGCACAGAATTGCCTAACTAATCTCTGCAAATTACTAACTGGGGGATTGCTAGCTAAAAAGCTTTAATTAATCTCTACCAATCCAATTCGATTAGAGCTGGTCTGATGAATGAGTAAATCGCCGTCTTTGGTTACCCACATATTTCTAATGATGCCTACCCCCGATGGGATGGCCCAACTTTGAAAAGTCTCTTTCGAAGGATCAAATTGAACTAGGGCATCAGGACGCATACCAGATTCGTTGTACCAAATCTTATCGTTAATTACTGCTAATGCATAAGGATGCGATTTTGACCCGCTTGGCGAATCCCATTGACGGACGTCACCGGTTTTTGGATTAAGGCGTCCTATTTTCCCCTGAGTAGAGTTCACAAACCAAACTAGACCTTTACTATCAATATCTAGCCTTCTAATGCGGGATNCTTTATTGGGGATGTTGTAATACCGGAGCTTCATCGTAATGGGGTCCATTGAACCAATCTTGTTTGTGCCGTTAAAGGCTATCCATAGGATTCCCGAATCATCCACTTTGATGCCATAGGGGCGTGGTTCAGATAAAACTTCTGTCAATTTACCTGTTATGGGATCAAGACGACCAAGAGCCCCTGCTCTTTGGGCGGTGAAATAAAGATTACCGTTAGGGTGAAATACGGCCGAATGAGGATCACCAGCCTTGGTTTTGAATTCTGTAATTAGCCCCGTTTTCGGATTTAATTTACCGATGGTGCCATTACTGTTGCCGGTATACCAAATGTTACCTTTTTTATCCGGCACGATACTATGTGGCCGCGCCGTTGTAGGTAGCTTAAATTCACTCATAGAGCCAGAGGAAGGATCTAATCGCCCGGCTAAGCTAGCCCACATACCTGCCCACCAGATGGAGCCGTCTGGGGCTTCGATGGGATCTCTGGCGCGTTGCCCTAGGGTGGGGGCAAGCCACTCGGTGATGGTAATGTCACTATTGCCAGAGATTAATACCGGCTGTCTCCCATTTTTATCTGGAAAATGTTCGGCTAAATAATGTGCGATTCGGTTCTCTTGTTCAGTAGGGAGCTTAATCATCGAACTAAAAACATATTTCCACTCTTCAGCAGTATCGTAGCCCTTTGAGTAAAAAATATTAGCGCTTCCATGACAGCCGAAGCAGGCAATTTCCACCAGAGCCTTCCCATCACCTTGCGGTAACACAAGCGATTGGGTCTGAACAGATTGCGCGTGACCATTACTTAAAACACATAAAATTAGTAGTGCGAAGATGTTGCGCATCATGAGCTATTATCTCCTATGACTTCTTCAAGTAGGTGCAAAAGATACCACGGGTTAGTCGCAGATGTTTGAATTAACGATAGCGAAATACTCACACAAGCTATGGGACTTTATCTAGGCTAACGGCGTGCTTTCATGTAATACCCTATACTCTAATCCAGCCTTACGATGTTTTATCGCCTCTTGGTATTCTGTTGAATTGAACATCTCAAGGTAAGCTCTCCGAGACGGGTATCGAACTATGATCAGGTCATCGTAGTTCTGCGACTCATCGCCAACAAATTGATGGTCACATGTTCCTCTGTAGACCAAGCTACCGCCCATCCCAATAATCTTAGGAAAGGCCACCAAACCATATTCTTGGTAAGCTTCGCGCCCACTCCTCCCGATAGCATTATCTGCCGCTGATTCATAAATTGCGATGGGACGATATTTAATAAGGTTAATCATATCAAAAGACGATTCTTGGTCGGTTTCTGTGATTTCTCTTAGTTGTGTTTCGGTCGGCTCTGTGGTTGCCATAATATTTCTATCTCCTTGTCAAACAGACCGTCCCTCAAGTCAAAACCTAAGATAACGCTAGTTAGTTAATGTCTCCGCGATCCAGCTCTAAGGATGGATATTTATTTGTACTACACATTACACAGTTGATTGGCATTTCACTCATAGGATTAACCCTTTAGTTGTTTATTAATCATAGCTGAATAGCCCATCCAGTCAAATCAGGGCTAGATCGAGAATGATAAAAAGGNTNNNAGATAATGATGCGGTTAGACGTTTTGANGTCATAGTATTTGTAGACTAGATGAAGTTTTTAAGTGTCTACGATATTGTCTACTGCTCCTCATCAGCCCCGTAAGAAACGAGAGCTAACAAGGGCTGTAGAGCTTTTGAAGATAATATATGGCGGAGAAAGAGTCCGCTACACTAAGTTACTATACTTTACTCTCAAATACTCTAACAGACGCTACACTTACCTTATATACTAACTATAAACAACTACCCTTCCGATACTGTCCTGTACTATACTACTGCATATTGGTTTAAAACTGTAACTCTAACTGTAACGCTGTGTCGATATAAGCCCTTTCATTTGAGATTAAGGCAATCGGACTAAAGGCTACATAAGGTCGCTTAGAGCGCGATTTAGAGGGGTTAAATAGGAGTATAAAGTCTGATGGCAAAGAGAACTTCAAAGCTAGAATTAGACGCAATAATTAAGGGTAAAATACCAAAGCGTTATCCGTTGCAGGATGGCCTGTATTTCACTATTAAGAAATCGGGAGCCATGAGTTTTGGTATCCGTTATCAGATCAATGGAAAGACTGATTACAAAGGTATGGGAGGCTACGACAAAGTTCACAACAATCTTGGGATAGCTAGGGCTAAGTGCGAGGCTTACCGAGTCCAGATTAGACAAGGCATTAACCCTAAGATTGAAGAGCAACAAGAGTTCGACCTAAAACAATCAGCCAAAGCCTTAGCAGACCAATTAAAAGACAACACCTTTGCTAAACTTGCGTTTGACACCTACGAACAAAAACGCGCTGGATGGACAAACGAAAAACATAATAAGCAATGGATTAAAACGCTAGAAACATACGCCTTCCCCATCATGGGAGACTTGCCGATAGCAGAAATAAATACGGATCACGTTCTAGCCGTTCTGAATCCAATCTGGAATGACAAACCAGAGACAGCTGATCGTGTAAGGGGTCGCATAGAGGCCGTTATCACCAGAGCCGATGCGTTGGGTCTGCGGACAGATAAGAATCCAGCACAATGGAGGGGGCATCTATCAGGACTGCTCACCTCAGCAACTAAAGTGAAGGAAGCGAAAGCCCCAAAGGACGAACGCCACCACCCTGCTCTACCACACGAGCAACTACCAGATTTCATGGTCGCTCTATCCAATCAAGGTGGAATGGGCGCAAGAGCATTAGAGGTCTGCATTCTGTGTGCTACGAGAACCACTGAAACCCTCCAGGCTACATGGAAAGAGATTGATCTAAATAAGGGGTCTTGGGTTATTCCATCGAGAAGAATGAAAGGAAAAAAAGAACACACAATTCCGCTGTCAGATGAGGCAATCGGAAAACTAAAAATACTGATAGAAATGAGAATAAGTGAATATGTATTCCCCAACCTCTCAAGTGGAAAGCATTTATCTCAAGCTGGCATGTCTTCAGTACTGAAGCGAATGAACAGAAGTAATGACTGGCAAGATGATCAGGAGCGCAACATATCAGTCCATGGCTTTCGCTCTACGTTCCGTGATTACATTGCCGATAAGACGACCTTTGATGGTGCAATGGCTGAGCATGCGTTAGCTCATAAGATATCTGATGCCTCTATGGCCGCCTATCAACGAAACACTATGGTAGAGAAGCGCGGAGTAATGATGCAAAAGTATAGTGACTACGCCTGTGCCACGCCTCAAGCAAAAGTAGTTTCGATCACAGGATAGTTCAATAAGTATAAGCTATTGATTTATATAGGTATTTTATTTTACCTTATAATCTTTTCTTAGATGAAGCTTTTTAAGTCTTCAAATATGAAAAAATCGTCTTCTTTTAAACAGCTTCAGAATTATCTACCAACAAAGAATAGCCACCAGATTACCCCGCCAACAATAGCAGAAGCAATAGTGAACTGAAGAACAAGTCGAAACACCGTTCCGAAAGATATATTTATATCTGTAACCGTAACTTCTTTGTTTTCTTCACTCATTAGTATTCTCCCAATCTAAAGAACTTAGATTACCATTTTTCTTGAGAAGAGATAGAAAGAAAGCTTATGAAGTTTTAGGAATCACCTCGATCTAGCCCTGATTTGACTGGATGGGCTTAAAGCGCAGGCATTAACGTCTCCAAATGCGCCTCAATCTCCTCTGAGGTAGTTCTAGTAGCATCACCTGCAACCACACCATTAATAAGCGTATCGCCCTGTAAACCGAATAGATAACGCAATGTGAGAAGACCATCTGTAAGAGCATCTACCGTCCCGTTTCCATCGATATCAGCAAGATCACCAAGCGTTGCAATACGAGATTCAATATCCACTGATTCGGTATAGGTAGCATCAGAAGCAATGGTGCCTGTTACCAACGCACTTCCATCTAATCCAAACATGCCTCTAAGCAACAGGAGACCATCGGTTAGAGCGTCATATTTCTCATTACCATCAATGTCTAGGGAACCTGAAGGTATGGTTCCAGCTAGAAATTCATCTAATGCCGAAACACCATCATTATCTTGATCACTCGTAGCATCAGAGGGATCGTTTGGATCAAGCCCATACCTAGTTTCCCATGCATCAGGCATACCGTCGCCATCTGAGTCTATCGAGTATTCACTATCCAATGGAAACGAGTCAGCTGAATCAAGAATGCCATCTGCGTCATCATCAAGGTCAGAATTATTACCTATACCATCAAGGTCTGTGTCTGCCGATTCCGACGCCAGCCGAGGAAAAGCATCTAATTCGTCATTGACTCCATCGTTGTCATCGTCTGGATCATTAGGCTCAAGTAGCCCATCATTATCTAGGTCATAGACGGACTCCTTTGCGATAAGCGAATAGACTGCTCTAGCGGCACCTGTATATGTGTCGGGCAAACGAAGACTTGAGGCTCCCACCAAGAAATCAATTAGACCTTTACCATCCAAATCTATAGGAACACCACTTCTCGTGGGTATGTGTGTCTGATTATCATTAGGCTTACTTGCGTGTAGCCTATAACCGCTAATGGCCGCAGGGAAAATGACATGTTCGTTCTCGACAAAATCACCGTGACTATCCAATCGGTTGATAAAAATACTAACGCCAGGAGGCGTCAATGCGCCATTTGTAGGTGTGTAATTGTCAATAATGTCCAGATCACCATCACCATCCCAATCATCTAGAAAAACCATCCCCTCACCACCGCCACCACTTAGTGGTGGGTTTTCTCTAGACTGCGAGGCCAAGTAGTCTTGGGTAACATCTCTAAACCCTGTCCCACCAAGATTTTTTAGAATTTGAATAGTTCTCCCATAATAGTAAGGATCAACGCGAGTCCCACCCACTATGATCTCTGGAAATCCATCTCCATCAAGATCACCCGCAACCGCATGATTCATCTTTGAGTTATCTTTGCCAAAATACCCATGAGGTAGGTATTGTCTAGACCAAGAACTGGGATCTCCTAGACCATCACTTAATAAAACAAAGCCACCTGAATCGAATTCTGTCGATACGTCGGTTAAGGGATCACCCAGAAGCCAAATAAAATCGTCAAATCCATCCCTATTAATATCCACCATAAGCGATGACATTGGGCCACCATAACCATTAGGGCCAACAGAAAAAGCGGTGAAATTCCCATTGCCATCATTGCGAAAGGGAATTCCGCCAATAAAAAAGTCATCCCAACCATCATTATTAAAATCACCACTAGAAGCATCGTGGCAGCCTGCCCGCTTTAGGTTATCTGAAGGGTAATCAATAGAGTCAGTAGCATCTCTCATGCCACCGTTAGCTGATGACATTATTAATAAATGAGGGGTCCAGACGTTATTATCGTAGAGATAGTCATCACCGAGGGTAGTTTTTGTCGTACAAAACACTATGTCATCTGAGCCATCTTGGTTGAAATCTGCTATTGCATGACGATAAGGCCCAACCGCTGCAAGCTCATCTGGCATAAAACCAGATTTTTCAATCAACTTGCCAGCCCCATCATTAATCATAAACTTAATCAAGGGGGCCGTCAGATGCCGTGGTGTGAATCCTACAATTGTAAACGCATCTTGATGCCCATCCCCATTAAAATCGCCTACTCCGAAACCTGGTTGAGTGATACCAAAAGGTTCATTCTCCCCTTCATAACATTGCTCTATCGTTGGATAACAATACTTACCAGACCATAGGTCGGCGCGATGTAAAACAGCTTGTGGAAAACCAAAGCTAGCGTAATAATCCGTTTCAAGCTCATCCGTTAGCTCAGGGTTTTGACTCAACTCCCAACCATAAATACGCTCATTATTGGGTAAGATACTAATCTCAAAAACTCCAATTAGATTGTTTATACCTTGGGAAACTTCTATTGAAGTGAGTTTAGATTGATAAACAACAGGTGCTTGCAAGACTACTTGGTTATCAGATATCACTATAGAGTGAGGCTTGGGACCGCCAGTTATCGTGAAAGTGACGTGTAAATCAGGGTCGTAGCCCTCACCCAAAACACTAATATCAAACGATTTTTTTTGAAAAGAGTCTAATACGATACTTTCTTCATGCTGAGCCGCGGCTTTAAGAGATTGGACCGATAAAATCAAGTAAAGAAAACCAACAAGCCATAATCGAAATTTACGCATGAACAATCAAATTAAGGATGATTAGGGTTTTATTCATATCTAATTCCGCTTTATCTAAATGAGAGACTTGGAGTCTATACCGAATAGAAGGACTTATGAAGGGTGTCTAATTTATAAGCATCAG
>JGI26261J51718_1000654_pt1 | contig 16740 bp, 15 predicted proteins | sample SaaInlV_135m_DNA_3_FD_51718 | JGI IMG/M metagenome (IMG submission 51718)
CGTTGCTAAACGCTCGCATCAGCAAATGGCGGATTAAACCCGCACTTGTCGCACTACAGTCGAAGCTCTTCGCTATTGTCTCGAATCGGGTGAGGCTCAACACCACAAACAAGACATTTCGTAAATTTCGGCTCTTTCACCAGTTTCATCACCTTGGTTACGTGAGACTTCGCACAGCTTCAGATTAACCACGATATACCGGAAGCATAATCAACTTCCCGTGCAAGCGATACGAACTGCTGCGGGCAACCACGAATCTTTATGCGAGCGAACACCGAGTAGAAAAGTGCATGAGCAACGAAACACGCTGAAACTGAGAGCGATCTAATCGTTTAGTCGCCGGAAACGCCAGCAGGCGTCGACGTTGCAGCTTCTTGCCAGCCCGACTTCACTTCCAGCACATGCTGGTAGGCAGAAAGGGCAGCTATCGCCCCTTGAGACGCAGCCGTGATCGTCTGTTTGAGTTCTGTACCGTCTGTGAGATCACCCGCAGCGTAGATACCCTGAACCGAAGTGTTCAGGCCCTTATCGACATGAACTTCGCCTGTGTCCGGGTTTATTTCCAAGCCCAACTGATCAGGGATTTCTAATCGTGGATCGGCACCCGCTTCAACAAACAGGCCGTCGATCGTCAGTTCATCATGTCCTTCCCAAGGCTGGCTAATACGAATTCCCGTAAGGCCAGCATCGTCGGAACCGAGAAGTTCGGCGACTTCCGTGGAATACAGAACCTTAACGTTGTCGGTCTGAGCAAGAACCTTCAATAAAATNGGCTCTGGTCGAGTCAGCTTGTCGCGTCGATAAATTAGGTAGACAGTCTCTGCGTACTTCGCCAAAAGCACTGCACCTTCAACAGCGGCATTACCACCACCAACAACAGCTGCAGATTTTTTGTTTCGATAGAGAGGGGCATCGCAAGTAGAACAGTAAGAAACGCCGTTTCCTGTCCACTCTTCTTCTTTGGGTAGAGAGAGTTTCCGACGCTCACGCCCAACAGCTAATATGATCGATATTGCATCNACCTGAGTACCGTTTTCGAGGGTTGCTCGGTACACGTCGCCGTTCTTTTCGACAGNTGTGACGTTAGAGTACTCGGTAGGAGTTTCAAGCTTGTCGACCTGCTCCTTGAACTTCATCATAAGATCAAAACCGTCGATATCAGGCTGGCCCGGATAGTTTTCTATCATTCCACCAATCGCTGTTTCGCCACCAAACTGCTCACCAGCAATCAGTGTTTCCATTTGATACCGGGACGAGTATAGGCCGGCAGAGAACGCTGCTGCGCCCTGCCCAACAATCAATACATCAACCTGCTTGATTTCGCTCATGTTCCCTCACAACGCCTGTATGGACTTGATTTTGACGCAGTTCACTTATGGCTAGCTTAGAAGCACCATGCATTTGTGTCGATAGGCGTCACGCCTAATAAGACCCAGCATTAACCAAATCTAAGTGTTTTGAAACATTGATTTGCTGTACGGCGAATGAACGAAGTCTCGGACGTCGATTCCGCAGCCTAATTTCTGAGGAAATCGCCTGACTCTCTGCTGTATACTCCCTATTCGATTTGAACTGCTAAAGTTCGTTTATTTGATCATCCCATTCGATAGCCATCGATTTCGATCCGATCATATGAACCAGGTTCGTACTAAATCCAATGGGTTCTCTAATTTCACTCCCACAAACGTAGGTATTCGCTAGTTTGTGATTACAGTCAAGTGCTGTGCTCGCTCGCAGTCAACCTTACGAGTCACCTCAATAATCGCCATGACACTCCCTATCGCATCAGTTCCAAACGGCACAATCACGTCGCCAAAAGGCTTCTCAGCTGGCGGAATATTCGCCGGAATCAAAACACCCGGTGTCGATAAAAAAGACATCGGACTTCTCTACTCTGAGCAAGCCTGTGCAATCGCCGGAACCTTCTCCCAGAACAGCATTATCTCGCCCACTGTCACTCTTGATAGACAGCGCGTAGGCACCGACAAGAAGATTCACGCCGTTGTAGTAAACAGCGGCTGTGCTAACACCGCCGTTGGCGATCAGGGAATGATCGATGCCAAAGAGATGACCGACATCACAGGTGCTCATCTCGGTGTAGCCAGCGAAAAGACCCTTGTAAGTTCGACCGGAGTAATCGGTGTCGAAATTCCAATGGCGCTCATGCGCGAATTCATCCCGCAGATTGAAGTCAGCGCAGACGGTGGTGGAGAGTTCGCCAAAGCGATACTCACTACNGACAAACGCACNAAAGAAATCGCAGTTTCGTTCGATGTCGATGNCGTGACTCATACAGTTGGCGGAGTTTCGAAGGGTTCAGGAATGATTCACCCGAACATGGCGACAATGCTGGCGTACGTANCAACCGATGCCGATGTAGACCCTGCGTTCTTGCAGGAGACACTCTCGGAATCAGTAAANCTATCTTTCAATCAGATCGATGTTGATGGCGACCAGAGTACGAACGACACCGTACTGCTCATGGCAAACGGTGCGGCTGGTGGCCCTGTAATNTCCGGTGGTAACGATGCTTCAACAGCATTTGTTGAAGCCGTTCGTNAAGTAACTCAATACCTAGCTATCGAAATAGCACGCGATGGCGAAGGTGCTACNAAGCTGATCGAAGTTACCGTCAATGGTGCACACTCGGNCGACGACGCCCTGAGCGCTTCGCGCTCATGTGCGGCTTCAATGCTCGTAAAAACCGCCGTCTACGGACGTGACCCGAATTGGGGTCGAATTTTCATGGCGGTCGGCAAGTCGCAGATTCCACTCGACGAATCGAAAATCGATTGCTTCGTGAACGATATACAGATTGTCCATGCAGGCAAGGCGATTTCCTATAACGTCCAAAGCGTAGTTAGTGCGCTAGCAGGCGACGAGGTGCGGCTGCGGGTCGATCTCAACGTTGGCGACGAAACGGGCGTTGCGTGGGGATGTGACCTCACGGAAGAGTACGTGGTCTTTAACTCGGCTTACACGACGTAACCGTCATCAAAGGGACATCGTTGTGACAGGCGNAAGTCATTCTGATTTGACTCATTGGGGAGAGCTATTGCTCACTAAACCCACCTATTCGTTTTCAAGCAACTTCAATAATTGCTTCTTCAAAGTAGCGTCATCATGACTACTTCGAACAAACGCGACCTTTCGGGCAAGACGATCGTAATCAAAATCGGTGGCAGTACTCTTGGCGAAGGCGATAGCACTGTTCCGGACATTGTTGATCTATGGAAACAGGGTGCCCGTCCAGTCGTTGTTCACGGCGGCGGTAAGGTCATTAGCGACTGGGTCAAAAAACAAGGCATACATCCAGAGTTTGTTCGCGGTCTAAGACGCACCGACGAAGCAACGCTCAAAGTAGCGATCGCCGTTCTAGCCGGACTCGTAAACTCACAGCTTGTTGCTGAATTTCAAGCAAATGGAGCCGACGCAACAGGAATATCGGGAGTATCTGGCGGACTCCTGCAGGCTGAAGTACTTGATCCCGATCTCGGCTACGTAGGCAAAATCGTAAAAGCCAACGCAAAGCCCATCGAAACCATTCTCAACTGTGGCAGCATTCCAGTGATTGCTCCCACAGCGCTTCATCTATTCCCTTCGGTGTCGGGTGAAGACCGCATACTGAACGTAAATGCCGATACTTCAGCGGGGCACATTGCAAAAGCAGTCGGTGCCGACCAGTTGGTTTTCCAAACCGACGTTGAAGGCGTTCTCGACGCCCGCAGAAGGCTTATCCCAAGGATGACTCGCAGTCAGGCACGAGATTTAATCTCCGGTGGAATCGCAGCCGGAGGGATGATTCCCAAGATCGAAGCGTGTGCCGACGCTGTATCAGTCGTCGGTTCAGGTCACATCATTGACGGTCGACTCGCCGGGGCACTGCTAGCCTGTGCACTTGGCGAGGACATCGGAACTCGCATTATCTAATCGACAGTTCTGGTCGTCAGCACCAGATCAGAACTCAGGAAATTTAGTCATGGACACAGCCGGTCTCGTCGTTGCGATGTTGATACTCGGCTATTTGCTGGGATCGATTTCCTTTGCCAAGCTCTTAACGATGCGGACAGGTGTCGATCTATTCGAAACCGGAACCGGCAACCCCGGTGCCGCAAACGTATTTCGCAAAGTCGACAAACGAATTGGTGCCTTGGTCTTCATCGCTGATGGTCTCAAAGGCGCGCTTCCCATCTCGGTCGCTTGGGCAATTGGCGTGTCGGAAGATTTCTGGTTTGTCGGCGGATACGCAGCAGTATTGGGTCACTGGTACCCGGTGTTCAATCGATTCAAAGGTGGAGCAGGACTCGCCAGTGGAGCCGGTGTAGCCATCGCACTACTGCCCTTGCCAGGATTAATAGGTGTGACGCTAGGAATGCTCGTAATCGCCAAGCTGAAAAGCAGTGGTCACGGAGCACTCACCGGCTTGATAACAATCCTAATCGCCGCCGCACTAATCGATGCCGACTGGCCGCTAGACGCTGAATGGCCGGCAATGGCTGCCACAGTCGTACTCGCGTTAATCCTCTTCGGACGAGCCGCAGCACGAGGCTGGAAACCCGGACGAAAAGATCAAGATTAGCCAAATTCCTGTCACTGCGAACAGCCAGTCCTGATGCGATGCGGCAATGACAGGCAACAAAACCCCGTTTGCTCGGCCCCTGCGATATAGTTCTCCTTCTGCAAATCGCGGTTTGTGATTCGCAGTGCTCGCCACTATTAGGCGGCAGTGTTCGTAATTGCGAACGTTCGGGAGAGTCATTCCGAGCGTCGACCCGCAATATAGAAAAAAGAGAAGAACAATGACTACCTCGGATGACTATAAAGCCCTCGAATCCAAGTACTACATGCAAGTGGTGAACCGAATGCCACCTGTACTAGTTCGAGGCGAAGGCACCCGAGTGTTCGACAACGATGGCAAGAGCTATCTAGATTTCACCGCAGGCTGGGCAGTCCTAAACATCGGACACAACCACCCTGCCGTTACAGAAGCCATACGCGACCAAGCAGGAAAAATCCTGCAGATGTCGAATTTGTTCTACACAACCCCGCAGCTTCCGCTAGCGAAGATTCTCATCGACAACTCAGACGTCGACCGCGTCTTCTTCTGCAACTCAGGCGCAGAAGCAAACGAAGGCGCCTGCAAAGTCGCTCGTAAATGGGGCAAAACTAAGCTCGACGGCGCGTACGAAATCATCACCACGTTCGATTCGTTCCACGGCCGTACTCAGGCAATGATGGCAGCAACTGGCCAGCCTGCGTATCAGGAAAAGTGGACCCCGCTTATGCCGGGATTCGTAAATGTGGATTACAACAATTTACAAGCGATCAAAGATGCTTATGTTGAAGGTCGGACTTGTGCAGTAATGCTCGAACCTGTTCAGGGCGAAGGCGGAGTAAACATTCCTTCCGACACATACCTGAAGGACGTTATGGATTTCTGCCACGAGAAGAACATTTTGTTCATTCTCGACGAAGTTCAGACCGGAATGGGCCGACTCGGAACCATGTTCGGTTACCAGCAGTTCGAAGGTGTTGAGCCTGACGTAATGACGCTGGCGAAGGCACTTGGTTCAGGCGCTCCACTTGGCGCATTCCTGACAAAGGAATTCTGCTCAGTTCTAGAGCCAGGCGACCACGGTTCCACGTTCGGCGGAAACGCTTTGACAACTGCGGCCGGTGCTGCAGCAGCCAAAGTTATCGTCGATGAGAATATTCCTGAGCTCGCAAATGAAACCGGTGCTTACTTCCAAGGCAAATTGAACTCGCTCGCTGAGAAGTACGATTTCATCACCGAAGTTCGTGGAATGGGCATGCTCATCGCACTTCAGATGAACGTCGATATTGCTGGTGCAACGGTTACCGCCGCACTGCCAGAGGGGCTCCTCATCAACGCAGTTCGACCGAACATGATTCGCTTCATGCCACCACTGAATGTAACCCGAGACGAAATCGACGAAGCAGTAGCCATACTCGACAAGGTTCTGGCAGTTACTGGCGCTTAGTCGGTTACTTATCGCTGAAACGAAACAGCCCCTATCGAACGAGTCGATAGGGGCTGTTTTTTTGTATTTCACGCAAACCGGTCTACTGAGAGACCGGGGTCAAGTTCTCTACCGCTATCTCTAGGCCTTCAAGGACATCGGAAAGGGACTTTGCGACCATTTCATCGATGATCTCACCGCCAACAGCGACTCGATCAGGAGCGTTACCAACAGTCAATTTACGATTGATCACAGTTGCACTCATTGCTTCCAAAATAGTGTAAGTCATCGCAACTGCACGAGAAGCGCCGTACTCACTGGGACTCGCCCCAATCACGGCGACAGGCTTACCACTGAAAGCACCTTTACCCCACGGGCGTGATCCCCAATCAAGAAGATTTTTCAATCCACCCGGAATTGCTCCATTGTACTCAGGAGTTGATATCAACACAGCGTCAGCCTCAGAAACTGATCTGCCAAGTTCGGCCACAAAATCTGGGATGTTCTCGCCTTCAAGATCCTGATTGAATATTGGCAATTCAGCCAAATGTTCGTATATCTCAACGATAAAATTGTCCGACGACACGTTTTTCAGAGTCTCTAATAGGGCCGTATTCACAGAGTCACTACGTACTGATCCGGAGATCGCTAACACTTTCAATTTCCGATCGGACATCGTTTTTCTCTCCACACCTGTTGGTATTTGACACTAAAGTAATAATACCTTCTAACTAATATATAGCAACTATAATTACGTAACACCCTAACAGTTACGATTATCAGATTAGTGAAATTCATTCGCACGCTTACTAACTTTTGTTTAGTTACTTCCTAATAACGTAAATTGGTGTAGGGTTGAAGTTATGACTGAGCAGACTGCTACACACGAATCGCCCGCGGGAATGTGCCCGCACTACAAAGCGGCGATGGAACTACTCGCCCGACGCTGGACAGGCCTGATCCTGACCGCACTACAAGAACGCCCTACGAGATTTTCTGAAATCAGTAGCGCAGTAGAAGGTGTTAGCGATCGCATGCTTTCGCAGCGACTCGTAGAACTCGAAGAAATCGGCATGATCGAACGAAAAGTCGACGCCGCCCAGCGCCCTGTACTAGTCGAATATTCCTCTACCGAAATGGCATGTGAATTCTCGCCAGTATTCGAAGCGTTACAAAACTGGGCCGAAAAGTGGATGCCAGCTAACCGAGACTAGAGCTAGTTATCTCTACCTCTGTCAAATCGAAGTCCACTGTACATAGAAATCTGGATTGTTCGACATCACGGTAATTGTGAATCAGGTTCAATCAGGAACTTGTCGATTTCAAAATCAATGTGACACCCGAAGATGACAATACTCCCAACTAGCGAGAGAATAGTCAGGTTGTCCTTTCAATCAAGACTAGGCAACAATCGGGAAGCGGCATTCCTATATCGGCGTAATAACAGCCGCAATCAAAAAGGACACGAACGAAAACATGGCAAGGGAAAAGTGCGTCCTCGCTTACAGTGGGGGCATGGACTCAACAATCTCAACCGTCTGGATCCAAGAGAACTACAACATGGACGTTGTAACTCTTACGGTCGATCTAGGCGCAGGACCCGAAATCGTCGGAGTGAAGGAACGGGCGGCTCAAGCAGGCGCCATTCAGTCACTCGTTTGGGACGTTCGGGACGAGTTCGTAAACGAATATGTATTCCCTGGCCTAAAAGCCGGAGCCATGTACGAAGGCGTTTACGCCCTTTCGACTGCACTTGGACGTCCGCTAATGGCGAAGAAGCTAGTCGAAGCCGCACGTGAAGTCGGAGCCACTGCAGTAGCCCACGGCTGCACAGGAAAAGGAAACGACCAAGTTCGTTTCGATTCTGGAATCATGACTCTTTCCGCAGCCGGTGAACCCCTAAAGATCGTTGCACCTGCCCGTGAATGGGGCATGACCCGTGACGAAGAAAAGCTTTACGCCCAGAAGGCAGGACTCGAACTACGCGAAGTTGGTTCCGACCAGCGTGTGTACTCGATCGACCGCAACCTGTGGGGTCAGGCTATCGAGGGCGAAGACCTCGAAGACACTTGGCTTGCTCCGCCAGAGGACGCTTTCTCGTGGGTCAAGCAGATTTCTGACACTCCAGACGAGGGCATCGAAGTCGTAGTTGGTTTCGAAAAGGGCGTTCCGGTTTCTCTCGATGGTTCGCTAAAGGGTGGCGTTGAGTTGATCGCTATCTTGAACGACATGGCTGGTGAACACGGTGTGGGTCGAATCGACCACGTCGAGAACCGTTTGGTCGGCATCAAGTCACGCGAGGTTTACGAAACTCCAGCCGCTATCGTTCTGCACACCGCCTTGAAGGCGCTCGAAACATCGACGATGTCTCGTGAGCAGCAGCGTGTGAAAGACAATCTCTCGGCTATCTATTCCGATCTCGTTTACGATGGGCGCTGGTTCACCGAGCTTCGCACGAACATCGCAGCGTTCATGGATAGTGCTCACCAGTTCTCGACCGGTGACGTTCGTCTACGTCTACACAAGGGCACTTGCCTTGTTGTTGGACGACGTTCGCCGTTCAGCTTGTACGATTTCGATCTGGCTACTTACTCAACGACCGATTCGTTCGATCACGAGGCAGCAACTGGATTCATCGACATCTACTCACTCTCAGCCCGAACGCAAAGCCGCAAACAAACCAACTCCGAACAGCGGTAGCGAAGGTGGCTTAGCCACTTTTACTGGGGTTCGGATGTTGCCTGTACAGTAGGTTGGTATNGCGCTTTAACCGACCGATCCTTCCTGCTTCTTTAAAATATCCCGCTAACAGCGATAATGTTGCACGTAGTACGAATTTGTTCGTGCTCCATCGCCAGTTCAAAGATCAGATTCAATGACCAGCCAAAACGACGGCTCGAACGAAAATAAAAACCCTGCTGCTGCTGCACGCGGCTCAGAGCTTGCCAGTAATTTCACGGTGTCGATTCACTACGACAGTCGCCTCTACCGTGAGGACATCGCTGGATCGATCGCGCATGCCCGCATGCTGGGCCGTCAGGGCATCATCGAGTCAGACGAAGTCGAGAAGATAGTCGAAGGCCTGTCGGCAATCGTAGAAGAGATTGAATCCGGCGAGTTCGAGTGGAAAGAAGAGCTCGAAGACATCCACATGAACGTGGAATCCCGCCTCTACGAGCTGATCGGTGATGCAGCAGGACGCTTGCACACAGCCCGTTCCCGCAACGATCAAGTCGCCACCGACACACGTCTCTGGACGCAACTCGCTTGCGGTCGCGCCTTCGATGCGGCTGTTCAACTTCAAGCTGCTCTCGTAAATCTCGCCGAGCAGCACGTCGACACCATCGTTCCCGGCTACACCCACATGCAGCGCGGTCAGCCGGTCGTTCTAGGCCATCACCTGATGGCATACTTCGAGATGTTCGATCGCGATGCGACCCGCTTTGCCCAAACCGCTGAAAGTGCCGACATAATGCCGCTGGGCTCAGGCGCAATGGCAGGCGTGCCGTACGATATCGACCGCGAATGGGTAGCCAAGCAACTCGATTTCANCGATATATCTCGCAATTCAATGGACGCCGTATCCGACCGTGACTTCATNGTCGAATTTCTAACAGCGTCATCACTCGCGATGGCTCACCTATCGCGCCTCGCCGAAGAACTGGTCATTTGGTCGTCCGACGAATTCGGATTCATCAAGCTGTCCGACGAATTCACGTCCGGATCCAGCATCATGCCGCAAAAGCGCAATCCTGATTTCGCCGAGCTAATAAGAGGCAAGACAGGTCGCGTGTACGGCTCCCTTATGGGGTTGCTCACAACGATCAAAGGTCTCCCGCTAACGTATAACCGTGATTTGCAGGAAGACAAAGAAGGTCTATTCGACGCCGCCGATACCGTTATAGCGGCCTTGGAAGCTGCCGCAGGCATGGTCGCTGGCTTGACGGTCAATGTCGATCGCATGCGTCAGGCAGCTTCTAACAGCTTCGTGCTCGCAACCGACATCGCAGACTACCTAGTAGGGAAAGGCGTGCCGTTCCGCGAGGCGTACATCGCTGTGAGCGATCTTTCGAAACAGTGCATCGCCGACGGCGTAGGCTTCGGCGAACTTTCACTGAGTGATTTCCAAAAGGCTTCATCGCTATTCGATGAGGGAGTGATGGAAATCACTCTTGAATCTTCCGTTACAGCCCGTAATGTACCCGGTGGCACAGCACCTGACCGTGTCCGCCAAGCAATCGAAGAAGCAAAACAACTTCTCGCCGACGCCGGAGCGGGTTAGTGACCAGTTGTTTTTCAGCGTGAATCGAACTCTNCTGTATTGACCGAACATTCCGCCGGGAATTCGCCTTTACTCGGAACTAGATGCCCAGACGCGCTTACAATCTCGTTCAAACAATAATTCAAACTTGCCCGGCGCAATCAGTGCACGTCCTCACCAGAAAGTCACCAAGTGACACCAATCATCATCGCCCACCGTGGTCTCGACGAAACCTATCCTGAGAATACCTTAATTGCTTTCAAAGCCGCTCTCGAGAAGGGTATGGCTATTGAAATCGACGTTCGAGGGACCAAAGACGAAGAGCTAGTCGTGCTACACGACGACACGGTAGACCGAACGACCGACGGCGAAGGTCGAGTCGCTCAGATGACTCTCGCTGAAGTGAAAGCACTCGATGCTGGTAGCTGGTGGGGTGAAGAGTTCGCTGGCGAACGAATCCCGACTCTGATGGAAACGGTCGACGTGGTCAAAGAGTACGGAACTGCCGAAACGACTCTCATCATCGAGATGAAGACACTCGATCCCGGCTGCATCTCGAAGATCTGCGATGGACTCGCCGAACGAGGACTACTCGGCAGCACGGTGGGCATCGGTCTTATTCATATGTCGGTCGATGTTCGTCGACGCTTCTACGGCGGAAGCCCTGACTTCCAGTGCGCTTCTGTTGCAAACACAGCAGCTGAACTGCCCGGTGCTATTGCAGACCCGTACGCTTCGTGGATTTACGTTCGATACCTGATGAGTTCCGACGACGTAAAGGCTGCTCACGATGGCGATATGAAGGTCATTGCGTCGGGCCCTGACGTGATGGAAAATCTCGACAATATGGTGGCAAGTGCCGAAGCTGGTGCCGACACGATCATGGCATACCACCCCCAAGCAATAGCCGATAGGCTCGCCTGATTTTCTATAGTCGATCTGTCCCTTAGGTCGTTTCAGCAAGGTTCAATGAACACAAATGGCTCCTCACATCAAAATATCTCCTTCACTGCTAGCTGCGGATTTTGCGCATCTTGCCGATTCGATAGCCGCAGTCGAAGAAGCCGGAGCCGATGAGCTTCACTTTGACGTGATGGACGGAAGTTTCGTACCAAACATCACTGTCGGTATTCCCGTTCTCGAAGCGATTCGCCCTCTTACAAAACTGCCAATCGACGTTCACATGATGGTCCTAGAACCTGCCCGTTACGCTAAGGCGTTCGCTGATGCAGGTGGCGACATATTCACAATGCACGTCGAAGCCTGCGACGATCTCGAAGCTTCGCTTGGAGACGCCAGAGTCTCTGGAATGTCGGCGGGTGTTTCATTGAAGCCAGATACCCCGGCATCCGTACTACAAGCAAGCCTCCCGCTCATCGATCGAGTGCTCGTAATGACAGTCGAGCCCGGATTTGGCGGTCAGTCATTCATACGGGAAATGATGCCTAAAATCACTGAGATTCAGAACATGGCACGAATAGCAGGTCATGAACTCGAAATAGCGGTCGATGGCGGCATAAAAGTCGATACCGCTGGTGAAGCGATCGACGCCGGAGCGACCACGCTCGTCTCCGGAACAGGCGTGTTCAACTTCGCAGATGGCATGAAAATCGGCATCGAAGCAATTCGAAACGCTGGTAGCTAGCCTCAGTTCGCTTACCACTACTCCCGGTACGTGCTCTACCACTCGTCAGTNCACGTATCGTGGGTCAGATCTTCGAGGAATACTCCATTGACTCACCTGAAGAAGAGCTGCATCTCGATACCGAAGTTGAAATCCTGACCTTGAACGTGATTCGTTACAGGTGGGTACGATACACCGTCAAGCCAAATCTTACAAAGAACCCCATCACACTTCAAATGCGTGGACTCGGTGATCTCAATATCCGGATAGTCAACCCATCGACGAGTCATTGCTGAATCCGAGTGCATCCTTTCAACTGTGGTGAACTCGTTGCGGTTGGTCACAGCGGTTCTGACACGATCCAATGCCGTCTGAGAATGCGTCTACTCCAAAAAATTGAAGCGTCGCCAGCTCGGCTGCCCGGTGTGAGGGGCCAGTATCGATCAACGTTCCGTCAAGACCGAAGAATGCCGCACTGAATCTAGGTGCCAGAGGTGGATATATCTTGGATCGATCTTTTTGATAGTGGCGAACAGTAAAAGTGAAACTCGCCTATCAGACGATTTCACATTGATCCTAGCCTTCTCCTACTGAAAGAGTGGACAACGATCCTTCCACGGAGAAACTCCCAAGACTAAGCCGCCTTACAGTTGACGCAATTTCGGATCCCAACGATCACGGAGCCAATCGCCCAAGAAGTTGACACTCATCACGACTAGCAAGATAGCGATTCCAGGGAACACGGCGATCCACCATGCTGTGCTTAGCCACTCACGACCTTCAGAGATCATGTTGCCCCAAGTAGGTGTTGCAGCAGGAATTCCCGCTCCAAGGAAGCTTAGCGACGCTTCGGCAAGAATAAGACCTCCAACTCTGAGAGTTGCCAATACAACGATCGTATTAACAACACCCGGAAGGATGTGTCGCATGATAATCCGGAAGTCAGATGCCCCCACGATTCGAGCCAAAGAAATATAGTCGCGAGTCTTCAACGTCAGCACTTCTGCACGAACGTTTCGAACTCCTCCCGCCCACGCAATGAGCGCGAGAAGTATCATAACTATGCTCACCGATTGGCCAAACGTTACGGCTGCGAGAATAGCAATTAACAAGAATGGCAAAGCGTTCCAAACATCGACCGCTCTCATTGCAAACTCGTCGATCCAACCACCGTAGTATCCGGCAACGAGCCCCACTGCTGAGCCGATAACGACTCCCACCGATAGTGAAATAACGGCGACCATCAGTGATATTCGTGCGCCATAAAGCATCCGAGTTAGAACATCTCGACCAACGTGATCGGCACCGAGAAGATAGATCTGCTCGTTCTTTGGATTCGCCTCGTACCACTCGCTCTGCCACACAGGTGGTGCCGCACGACCACGCAAGTTGATGTCTCGCGGACCAGTAGGCGATAGAAGCGGTGCGAACACTGCTGCGATCACCATAACGAATAGCACAACCAAAGGAATAATTGGCCAACGTCGTAAGACATACCAAAACTTCTGGTTAAATGTTTGTTCCTGAATGCCGATGACTTGCGAAGTCATCAAACTTGACTGTTGGATTCCGTCAATCGGTTCAGACTGCGATATGTCGTTAGGTACTGTTTTCTCTGTCATGGTTAGTCGTACCTAATCCTCGGATCGACGATCGTATATGCGACGTCTGCAACAAAGCTACCGACAACGTAAAGCACAGCGAACATCAGAATGATGCCAGTGAGCAATGGGAAGTCGTTGTTGTGAATCGATTCAACGGCCATTCGACCAATTCCCGGCCAAGCGAATACTGCTTCAACTACGACCGATCCCTCTAAGAATCCTACAATTACTAGCGCAGAAACAGTGATCGGAGGAATCAGTGCATTTCGCAGCGCATGCCGCCAAATTACAGCCCCTTGGGAAGCTCCCTTGGCTCTAGCGAGTTTTACATATTCAGAATCGAGAACTTCTAGCATCGCCGAACGAGTCAAACGTAAATAAACCGCAGCCGGCAGCCAACCTAGCGCAATTGTAGGCATCACAAGCGCTTTAGCCTGATTTGGCCAGAATGGATCCTGGATAGGTCGCGTTCCCGCGGGAAGCCACCCCAACTGCACCGCAAATAGCAGAATTCCTAGAATTCCCAAGAAGAAAACGGGCGCGGCTTGCCCAAATAACGCGAACGCACGACCTATATAGTCCCAGACCGATCCGCGTTTAACTGCGGATAGCACGCCTAGTGGAACTCCTATGAGCGTGGCAAATAGCCACGCTAGAACTCCCAACTGCATCGTGGCACCAAGCTTCTCGATAATCACATCCGATACGGGACGTTCTGCTAGCAGGGTCTCCCCTAAGTCACCCCGAACGACTCTTCCTAACCAAATCAAATATTGGACGATGAGCGGCCTGTCGAGCGCCAGCTTCTCTTCGAGAGCTGCAATCTGTTCAGGAGAAACGCCGTAGCCACCCGGCTTGGCGTATAGCAGCAGAGGGTCACCCTGGGCTCTCGAGAGCACGAACACTATGAGAGTCGCTGCGATTAGCGACAGGACACCGAAGAAGAAGCGTTGAATTAGGTACTTCCGCACGTGCTACTCGAAATCTGTATAAAAATAGAACTTACTCAGAATGTACCGAGTAAGAGAAGAAATCGGGAACGCCCCGCAATAAAGCGGAACGTTCCCGATTGATTTTCTTGTCTGTTCGCCTATCGGGCGAGTTCGATTGACTCAAACTCGTTCATCGTAGCGAACATTGACGGGGTACCTAACCAACCTGAAATTGAGTTGGGGTTGTACACAACCAGTGTCGGAACCTGAACGGTACCGGCAAAGATCATCTGGTCGTACAAGTAGTCGACCATCTCAACGTTTCGTGCCGAACGCTCAACAGGGTCTGTCATCAAAGAGACCTCGCCGAATGCATCCGAAATTTCAGGAATCTCAATTCCGCAACCGAAACCACCACGCGTGCGGCTTGTCTCAGTCAGGCCGTGCGGCCAGTCGAACGGAATTGTTGTTGAACCTTCGTCACAGTCACCAGCGTATGGGATCGTGTTAGTTCGACCAACCAAGCCAGGTCGGATGATCGAGTAGGCAGACTTGAACACCTGAACGTCCATGTCTGGCCACAACGAGAGCCACATACCAGCGATAGCGTCGTTAATTTCAGCATTTGACCCGCTGGATCCACCAAGTTCTCCACCAGTCCAGATACCAATAGTAAACGCACCGTCCTCCCAAGCAGTATTTGCCATGTGTTCCATGGCGCTTGCTGGGTCGTACGGGATCAACCATCGGTCTTTGAACCAAGGAGCGGTTGTGTCGACGTATTCCATCGAACCAACTGTTCCGAAACCATCAAGAATGGTGTCTGCAAGAAGCTCTCTGTCGATTGCCTTAGCAAGCGCCCATCGAACATCTTTTGCTTCTTCCATGTCGCCAGGCTGTTTACCTTCGATGTTACAACCAACCCAAGGAAGGTCGTGAACACAGTAACCAGAACCTGTTCGTTTCAGGTCCTCACCGGTAACAGCATGGTTCTCTTCCCAGTAGTTACCCGAGAAGATGATTTCGTGAACTCGACCAGCTCGAGTGATCGATTCGGCCTTGAATCCACTTTCTGCCAGAGGACGAATGTCCTTCAGCGGAATAGAGTCTGCAACGTCAACTTCACCTGTTCGGAGCAATGCAACACGAGTTGAAGGCTCTGGAACCTCGATAACTCGAATGGTTTCGGCGTTTGCATTCTTTCGCCAGTGGTCGTATCCAACCTTGCTAATTACAACTCGGTCATCCTGAACCCACTCGTCGACTTGGTAAGGCCCGGTAGCAACGATGGTGTCTTGCAAGAATGCACAGTTTCTATTGTCATCTGTGTACTCAGGACAAGCGGACTTCGGAAGCATTGCTGTTCCCTGAGCCTGCTCATTCAAGAAGTTACCGTTCCAACGCAGATCAAACGAATTGAAATGGAACCTTACAGTATCATCGTCAATTTTTTCGGTTGATTTGAACAGCGCTGCAAAGTCACCAGCCTGACCATGAATACTGGTCGGATTAGTGCTTGCATTTGCATCGTTCATTGACCAGACAACGTCATCTGCACTTAATTCGCCAAAATCACCATTATTGGTATGGAATTTCACGCCAGCTCGAATGTCGATATCAACGTAGGAAAGGTCACTAGCAACTGTGAATCCTGTCGCCAAACGGGGAATTACCGTTCCGCCGTCATCCATAGCGAAGAGCCCTTCACCAACGCCAAAGTACTGCATTGCTTCGACAGGAGCCTGCGAGCTACCCAATCCAACCCCAGGTCCAACATCGAACACCGCAATGCTCAAAGTACCTGACGGGTTGACCGGTGCCGGTGCTGGCTCTAAAGGCGCAATTGGCAACGCCGTTGCAGTTGGAATCGCAGTTGCTGTAACTACGACCTGAACCGTATCGCCCTTGACTTGGACTTCGACTTCTTTGATCACCTCAACTGTGTCGCCCTTGACTTGGACTTCAACTTCTTTGATCACCTCAACGGTGTCGCCCTTGACTGCGACTTCTTTGATCACCTCAACGGTGTCGCCCTTGACTGTGACTTCTCGAGTGACCTCTACGATTTCTGGATCGCTACTACACGCGGCTAGCGCAATTGGCAAAGCCGCGAACATAGCGAGTGCAATAAGAAGTCGCATTTTACAAAAGTTCATATTTTCTCCCTCATTAAGGCGTTTAAACGATCGCTACGGACCAAATAATCGGTCGCATCGCTCCCTCGGCACGCTGCGTTTGCAGCACGTCACGCCTACTGTAAGCCGGCGGATTATAAGCAACTCACATGATCTTGTCGACAGGAAATGTGCGCAGGGTACGATGTAATTCGTGATCATTC
>JGI26261J51718_1000655_pt1 | contig 16722 bp, 12 predicted proteins | sample SaaInlV_135m_DNA_3_FD_51718 | JGI IMG/M metagenome (IMG submission 51718)
ACTGGTTATCGAAGAACTGGCTCAATTAGTCTTGCAACAAACCAAGAAAGGCTGACCGAATATAAGCGAAACGCCTCCCTTGCAAAAGTACATGGTGTTGANGTTCAAATTTTATCGACCGCTGAGTTAAGAGACAAAGTTGAATTCTTTAACCTTGATGATGTTGTTGGNGGGGCATGGATTCCAAAGGATGGAAAGGCCGATCCGGCGAATGTTGCGATGGCTCTTGCCAAAGGAGCAAAGAATAACGGCGTTAAAATCTTTGAAGATGTCAAAGTTACTGGGATTCTCAAAGATAACGGTAAAGTGAAAGGAGTTCAAACTGAGTTTGGAGAGATAAAATCTGAAGTAGTTGTTAATTGTGGAGGTATGTGGGCTAGAGAAGTTGGAAAAATGGCCGGCGTTTCAGTACCGCTTCATGCCTGCGAACATTTTTATTTTCTAACTTCATCTGTTCCGGGTTTGGGTGATATGCCAGTGGTAAGAGTTCCAGATGAGTCAGCATACTATAAAGAAGATGCTGGAAAAATTTTGGTAGGATTATTTGAACCTAATGCAAAACCTTGGGCTCAAAATGGAATCCCTGATGACTTTTGTTTTGATCAAATTCAAGATGATTTAGATCATTGTATGCCTTATCTTGAATTGGCAATGANTAGGGTTCCAGTGATGGAAAGTCTTGGCATTGAAACTCTTTTCAATGGGCCAGAAAGCTTTACTCCAGATGATAATTTTCAAATTGGAGAGTCCCCAGAACTAGGCAATTTTTATGTTGCAGCAGGATTTAATTCAATAGGGATTCAAGCAGCTGGTGGTGCTGGAAAGTATCTAGCCGAGTGGATTGTTGCTAAAGAGCCTCCATGTGACCTATGGGATGTTGATATCAGAAGAAATCAGTCCTTTCAAAGTAACAAAACTTATTTAGCGAATAGAGTGACTGAAACTCTAGGCTATCTTTACGAAAATCATTTTCCTTATCACCAGTATGAAACTGCAAGAGGCCTAAGAAAAACTCCTCTCTATGAGTTCTTTAAAGAACGTGGAGCCTGTTTTGGTGAAGTTGCAGGTTGGGAGAGACCGAATTGGTTTGTTCCTAAAGAAATGATTGGAAAGGTTGAGCAAAAGTATGAATACTCTTGGGGTAGGCAAAATTGGTTTGAATTTCACAAATTAGAACAACAAGCAATTAGAGAGACTGTTGGTATGTATGAAATGACTTCATATGCCAAAATCAGAGTCAAGGGATCAGATGCGATGGATTTCCTTCAGCTTGTCTGTGCTAATGATGTCAATGTTGAGCCAGGTAAGATGGTTTACACTCAGTGGCTCAATGATAAAGGCGGTATTGAAGCAGATGTAACTGTTACTCGTCTAGGAGTTGATGATTACCTTATAGTTAGTGGAACAATGTGTCTCAATAGAGATTTGCACTGGCTTAATAAGAATATGCCAAAAAATGCTAATTGCTCATTGTTTGATGCAACAAGTTCTGAGGGTTGTATCGCCGTTATGGGTCCAAATTCAAGAGATTTAATACAATCTCTCACTGATGCAGATATGAGTAATGAAGGCTTCCCATTTGCAAATGTTAGAAACATTGAGGTTGGAATGGCAAATGTTCGTGCGCACCGCATTACCTATGTGGGTGAATTGGGATGGGAGCTTTACTTCCCAATAGAGTTTTCAAGTTATATTGCAGAGTTAATTGAATCAAAAGGTGAAGAATTCTCTTTAAGGCAAATTGGAATGCATACTGTGGATAGTTGTCGTATAGAAAAAGCTTACAGGCATTTTGGACATGATATTACTGATGAAGACCACGTGATTAATGCCGGACTCGGTTTTGCTGTTAAGCTTAACAAGAAGCCTTCTAAATTTGGAAAGTTAATTGGTTTTGATGCAGTTGAATCTAAAAAAACCTCTGGCTATGAAATGCGTGTGATGCAGTTTTTATTAAATAATCCGGAGTTAATGCTATATCACAATGAGCCTATATTAAAAAATGGAGAAATTGTAGGTCATTTAACAAGTGGAACCTATAGTCATACTCTCGGAGCTGCAGTAGGCTTGGGGTATGTCCCGTGCTTACCTAATGAGAGCCATGAGGATATTTTAAGTGCAGAATATACTATTGAGGTTGAGGGAGTAATTGAAAAAACTCAAGTATCCCTTAAGCCGATGTATGACCCTTTAAATGAGAAAATTAGAAATTAACTAATCTCATAATAATAATTAAAATAAGATTTTAAAAGACTAATTTAAATAAAGGTGCCTATTAGAGTTGCAACTCCAACTGCTCCAAGTGCCATTAAAGAAGAATTTCTGTAGTATTTATTTCCAGAATGATTAAAGAATCTTGAACCAATAAATGTAGAAAATACATAAAGTGGAGCGGTTACTATTCCTGTTAAAAAAATATTTTTTGTAAATAATCCAAAATAATAAAGACTAATAATAGCGCTTATCACTAGTCCAGAGGTAATAACTAGAATATTAGCACGCGCTACCTCGTCACTATCATTTTTAGAGAGAAGAACAGTGACATAAGGCGGACCTCCCATTCCAGTTGCTCCCTGCATTAATCCACTTATAATTCCTCCTAAAACGAGAATATATTTAGTGATAGTGGTTTTAATTCTCCAGCCACTTGCAATCAAAATAACAAAAAATATTAATAAGGTTGACATTAAGATTTTGATTACCTGTTCATCTATTGAGACTAAAAATACTGTACCAAATGGTATTGTTAGCATCATAGTAAACATCATTGGTGAGATTTCCTTAAAGCTACATTTTTTAACACCAACAAAAGTCAAGTAGATAGTTGCAGGGATTTCTATGACAATATTGAAAACCATTGCAAAAATAGGAGAATAAAAATAAGAGAGAATTGGGATCATTAATAATCCTGATCCAAATCCTATAAACCCTCTCAGAAAACCTGAAACAACAACCACTAGAGTTATTAAAAAATAATTCTCAGGAATAAAATATAAAAAAGTTTCCACCAAGAATTATCGAGATTTATGCATCAGAGATTTAATTTCTGCAATGATAATATCCATACCTTTATTTATCTTGTTCGTGTCAATAGCAGAATAACCAAGATGCAAAAAATTAGATGGTGGGTTTTTTTCATTAAATAATGTATTTCCTGATCTGACAGAAACTCCTTTAGTTAGAAGGTTCTTAGAAAGAATATCGCTATCAATTGTCTTGGGGAGTTCAACCCAAAAAGTTGATCCTCCAAGGGTAGGAGTGCACGATAATAGCGGTTCTTGATTAATTTTTTCATTAATTAATCTCCATCGCTCTTTATTTGTTTTTTGTATTTTGGTAAACATGTTGTGGTAATGACCAAGTCCAATAAACAGAGCAACAGATCGTTGATTGTTTGCAGGTATGTGTCTAATCATCAGGCGTCTCAATGCTTTAACTTCCTTTATAAAGCTCTCAGGAGCCACCATGTATCCAAGTCTCAGGCCAGGCGCAAAAGCTTTTGAAAAGCTTCCAACATAAATAACGTTGTTCTTTTTATCAAGACTCTTTAAAGAAGGATGAGGTTTCTTTTGAAAGTTAATTTCAGCTTCATAGTCATCTTCAATAATAACCATTTGATTATCTTGTGCAACTGAAAGAAGTTCATGCCTTCTATCCATACTCATGGTTACACCTGTTGGATATTGATGGCTTGGAGTAGTGAAAATGATATCAGTTTTAGGGCTTATTTCTTTAATCACAATCCCTTCCTTATCGATACTAATTGGCACAATATTGTCAGTCTTAGAGCTAAATATATTTCTGACATCTGGATATCCTGGGTTTTCCATGCCTACAACAGTTCCTTGCTTGGTAAGCAAGCTAGCGATCATGTAGATTGCATTTTGACTGCCTGATGTGATTAAAATTTGATCTTTGTTTGCCCAAATACCCCGCTTCGGTAAAACTTTTGATTGGATCTGCTTAATTAAAGAGGGGTCATCATTATCGACATGATCGGCATTCCATTTTTGTATTTCTGGCAGTGTCGAAGAATGCCTGACTACTTCTCTCCATTCGTAGTAGGGAATTAAGCTTTTATCAATTTGGCCTATAGTAAATGAATAGGGTAGGTTTTGCCAGTTTTCTGGATTATGAATATTGTTTTGGGCGGATGGTTTTTTTGTAATTAATTTATCTTGCCAAATAGGTGATTCAATATTATTTGATTGTTCTCCGTCGGTGGAAGTGTAGCTCTCATAAAACTGCTCATTTACAAAATATCCTCGTCTTTCTTGAGGGGTAATATAACCATCAAATTCTAGTTCTTTATAGGCAGCAATGACTGTATTTCTAGCAACTTTAAGAGCGCTAGCAAGATTTCTGGAAGAGGGAAGCGGCTCATTTGGTCCAATTAAACCATTAGTAATTGCATCAATCAGCTGCTGACGAATTTGCAGTTGAAGGGTTCGAGGTTTATCATGCCTCAGTGAAAAAAACTGATTCCACATTTCATTCATTATTCTGGCCTATTAATTGTAAGTTTCCTGGTTCTATATATATGTTAAATCAGGACCAGTTATATTTTACAATTCGTTTCTTAAAAAATGCATTGAATTTAGAGTAGGAGGGATTATGTCAAATACAACAGTTGTTGATAATGCAAAAGACCATGTCTGGCATCACTTAACTCAGCATAAAGCTTTTGAAGAGAATGATCCATTAGTGGTTACTGATGCAAAAGGAATGATATTAACAGATTCTAAAGGTGACGAGTACCTTGATGCTACTTCAGGCGGAGTTTGGACTGTCAATCTTGGTACGGTAGGGATGATATGGTTAAGACTGTATCGGATCAAATTTCAAGAATTCCATATATTGCTGGTTCTTTTGCAAACGAGCCTGCTTCTCATTATGCTCAAGAAATCACATCGTTAATGCCAGGCATGAATCGTGTTTACTATTCAAATTCTGGGTCAGAGGCAAATGAAAAAGGCTACAAGATGGTTCGTCAGCTTGCTCATTTTGATAATGAAGGAAAAAAGCATAAAATTATATTTCGTGATCGTGACTACCACGGCACTACTATTGGTGCAATGAGTTCATCGGCTCAAATTCAAAGAAAAAAACAATATGGCCCTTTTGCACCTGGTTTTGTTGAAATGCCAAATTGTTGTTGTTACCGATGCCCGTTTGGTAAAAAGTATGGTGAGTGTAATATTGAGTGTGCAACAGTACTTGAGGATATCATTTTAAAAGAAGATCCTGATACTGTAGGTTCAGTAGTGCTTGAGCCAATTACCGCTGGAGGTGGAGTAATTCCTCCTGTTCCAGAGTATTTCCCAATTATTCAGTCTATCTGTAATAAATATGATGTTCTACTTCATATTGACGAAGTAGTTTGTGGACTTGGAAGAACAGGAAAATGGTTTGGTTATCAGCATTTTGATGTACAGCCCGATATTGTTACAACTGCAAAAGGTTTGGCAGCTGGATATGCTGCAATATCTGTAACTGTTACTTCTGAGGCGATTTTTGAAAGGTTTAAGCAAGATCATACCAATCCAGATAGTTACTTTAGAGATATTTCAACTTTTGGTGGTTGCACAGCTGGTCCAGCAGCCGCGCTTGAGGTTGTAAATATTATTAAAAGAGAAAATCTCCTTGAAAATGTAACAAATATGGGTGATTATTTGAAAGACAAGTTACATGCTCTTGAAGATAAATATGACATTATTGGTGACGTAAGAGGCAAAGGTTTGTTTTGTGGAGTAGAGCTAGTTAAAGATAGGGAAACAAAAGAACCCGTTCACGAAAGTATCGCTATGGCGATTGCTGGACACTGTTTAAAGAATAAAGTAATGATTGGAAGAACGAATCGAAGCTTTGAATACAACAATAATGTGCTGCTTTTTAGTCCAGCTTTTATCTGTTCTAAAAATGAAATTGATCAAATTGTAGCTGCCGTTGATAATGCTATTGCTGCAAACACATAGTTGTACATTTTAAATTTACAGGAAAAATATAATGATTATTGGTGTTCCAAAAGAAATTAAAAACCATGAGTACAGAGTAGGATTAACGCCTAGAAGCGTTAAAGAGTTTATCAATCATGGCCACGAGGTCATTGTTCAAACTAATGCTGGTGTTGGAATTGGTGCTTCTGATGATGAGTATTCAGATTCAGGCGCTGAAATCATGTCTACTGCAAAACAGGTGTTCGATACTGCTGAAATGATTGTTAAAGTTAAAGAGCCTCAAGCTGAAGAAATTGCAATGCTTAGAGAAGGTCAAATCCTTTATACATATCTTCATCTGGCACCTGATCCTGTTCAAACCAAAGGGCTTGTAGAGAGTGGTGCAATTTGTATTGCTTATGAGACAGTGACTTCTCCAAGAGGAGGTCTTCCGTTATTAGCACCAATGTCAAAGGTTGCTGGCAGAATGGCAGTTCAGGCTGGCGCTCACTTTTTAGAACATCCAAATGGCGGCATGGGGGCTCTTCTTGGAGGTGTTCCAGGAGTCGACCCATTAAATGTTGTGATACTTGGTGGTGGAGTAGTAGGTGCGCATGCTGCACATATGGCTGTGGGAATGGGGGCCGATGTTTGGGTTTTAGATAACAACCCCGAGACACTTGAATCCCACTGGCAACAATTTGGTAGAACTACCAATACGGTGTTCTCAACAAAAAGTGCAGTAGAAGAATATGTACTTCTGGCAGACCTAGTTATTGGTGGGGTCTTAATCCCAGGTGCTGAGGCTCCTAAATTAGTATCAAGAGAGATGATCAAGGCAATGAAGCCTGGATCTGTGATTGTTGATGTTGCAATTGACCAAGGCGGTTGTTTTGAAACTTCGAAAGCAACGACACATGCTGAGCCAACTTACATTATTGATGATGTGGTTCATTATTGTGTTGCAAATATGCCTGGAGGTGTCCCAAAGACATCGACTTATGCCCTTAACAATGTAACATTACCCTTTGGGTTAAGTATTGCAGATAAAGGCGTCAAACAAGCTTTATTAGATGATGAACATTTGAGAGCAGGATTAAATGTCCATAGTGGACAAGTAACCTGTCTTGAGGTGGCTCAAGATTTGGGATATGATTATGTCCCAGCTCTAGATATGCTCAATAAATAATTATTTTAAATAGGAGAGAAAGAAATGACAAAGATGACCTCAAGTGAGGCTTTTGTTGAAACAATGGTCGCCAATGAAGTAACAGATATCTTTGGCATCATGGGTTCAGCATTTATGGATGCAATGGATATTTTTGAGCCAGCAGGCATAAGATTAATACCAGTTGTTCATGAACAAGGTGCAGCCCACATGGCAGATGGTTACTCAAGAGTTAGTGGCAGACATGGTGTAGTAATTGGTCAGAATGGCCCTGGAATATCTAATTGTGTAACNGCNATTGCNGCNGCTTACTGGGCTCACAGTCCTGTTGTCATTGTGACTCCTGAAGCCGGAACTATGGGTATGGGTCTTGGTGGATTTCAAGAAGCTAACCAGCTTCCAATGTTCCAAGAATTTACTAAATATCAAGGCCATGTTGTTAATCCTATGAGAATGGCAGAATTCACAGGTCGTTGCTTTGATAGGGCTATGAGTGAAATGGCGCCTACACAGCTAAACATACCTAGAGATTACTTTTATGCAGAAGGTGAATTTACAATTCCTACGCCACGAAGAATTGATCGAGGTTCTGGAGGTGAAGACACTTTAAATGAAGCTGTAGCTTTAATTGCTAAGGCAAAGTTTCCGGTTATTGTTTCAGGGGGTGGTGTTGTTATGGCAGATGGCGTTCAGGAGTGTGCTGCATTAGCAGAACGTCTCGGTGCTCCAGTAGTTAATAGTTACCTTCACAATGATTCTTTCCCTGCGAGTCATGAACTATGGTGCGGTCCATTAGGCTATCAAGGCTCAAAGGCTGCTATGAAACTAATCTCAAAAGCTGACGTGGTTATTGCTTTAGGAACTCGCTTGGGCCCATTTGGAACATTACCTCAACACGGTATGGATTATTGGCCTAAAGATGCTCAAATTATTCAAATTGATGCGGATCACAAAATGTTAGGTCTAGTTAAACCAATCAATGTTGGAATTTGTGGCGATGCAAAAGCAGTTGCTGAAGTTCTTTGTCAGAAGTTAAATTCAGAAACTTTGAGCTGTGATTCCACTAAGTCCGAAAGAGCCACAACAATTGCTGATGAAAAAGCAGTTTGGGAATTGGAGCTTGATGAGTGGATTCATGAAACTGACTCTTATAGTATGGATATGATTGCTAATAAAGAGGAGGGATGGCTTCACCCGAGACAAGTTCTGCGTGAACTTGAAAAGGCTATGCCTGAAGATGTAATGGTTTCTACTGATATTGGTAACATTAACTCTGTGGCGAACAGTTATCTTAGATTCGAAAAGCCACGTAGTTTTTTTGCAGCAATGAGTTTTGGAAACTGCGGGTATGCCTTTCCAACAATTATTGGTGCCAAAGCAGCTGCACAGCATAGACCTGCGGTTTCTTATGCTGGAGATGGCGCTTGGGCAATGAGTATGGTCGAAACTATGACTTGTGTACGTCATGATATTCCGGTTACTGCGGTTGTTTTTCATAATCGCCATTGGGGTGCTGAAAAGAAAAACCAGGTTGACTTCTATGACAGACGTTTTATTGCTGCTGAGCTTACTGATCAGCACTTCGTCAATATTGCAGAATCAATGGGTGCTGAAGGTATACGAGTTGATAAGCTTGAAGATGTAGGTCCAGCTCTTAAAAAAGCGATAGATATGCAAATGAATGAGAGAAAGACAACAATTATTGAAATTATGTGTTCAAGAGAACTTGGAGATCCATTCAGAAAAGATGCATTAAGTAAACCAATTAGATATCTTGATAAGTACAAAGACTATGGTGAAAAGTCACCTCATCGATAAGTATTAACTATTAACCCTCAGAGTGGTATATTATTGCGCTCTGAGGGAACAAATTTACTTACGATGAATGAAAATTCAATAACACCATCTGATGTTTTAGATTATTGGTTTTCAGAAAAAAGCAAACAATTCTGGTTTGCTTCAACTCCACAAATAGATAATGAAATCAAGGTGCGTTTTGAACGTATTTGGGAAAAAGCTGCTGCTGGAGAATTTGGCCACTGGAGAGACACAGCTGATGGCTCAGTCGCACTTATAGTGATTCTAGATCAGCTCCCGTTAAATATGTATAGGTCAGATCCAAAAAGCTTTCAAACAGAGACTATGGCTGTTGAAGTTGCATTAAATGCCATCAATAATGGCTATGATGAGGAGCTAAATGATGAAAAGCTATTATTTCTCTTTATGCCATTAATGCATAGTGAAAATATAGATCATCAGAATTTACAAGTTTATTTATTTGAAAAATATAACTTTAATCTAGATTTTTCAAAGCACCATAGAGGCCTTGTTAAAAGATTTGGACGTTTTCCACATAGGAATGAAATACTGGGACGAATGAGCACTATGGAAGAGCTTGATTATCTTTTATCTGACAATGCTTTCAAAGGCTGAGCGGATTGAGATTTAATTTCTTGCCTCAAGAAATTTACGTCTAAACCTAATTAAAATATCCTCAGTATATCCATTTGCCTGCTCAGCACCTTCAAAAACAAGCGCTAGTGAAGCTTTGTAAGCAAAACTATCATAACTTGGAGCTAATGGAAGGTAATTAGGGTCATGTTTATTTTGTTCATCTACGATAATAGCCATATCTTGAAATGCCTTATTTACCTGCTCTTTAGTACATAATTTATGATGTAGCCAGTTTGCCATATGTTGCGAAGAAATTCTTAATGTGGCGCGATCTTCCATAAGCCCAACATGATTAATATCTTGAACTTTTGAGCAGCCAATTCCTTGATTAATCCACTTAACAACATAACCCAAGATACTTTGAGCATTATTATTTATTTCTTTAATAATTTTTTCTTCAGATAACTGGTCAGCTAACTTTAAAAATGGAATCACATATAAATCATCCTGGTTAGGTTTTTGATGTTTTGATAAGAGTTCTTTTTGTTGTTTGAATACATTAAAACGATGGTAGTGGGTTGCATGCAAAGTTGCTGCTGTAGGTGATGGAACCCATGAGCAGCTTGCTCCTGCCTCTAAATGGGTCATTTTATTGTCCAGCATTTGACGCATCTGGTCAGGCTGAGCCCACATCCCTTTACCAATTTGTGCTTTTTTATAAAGACCACATTCAAGCCCTGTACTTACATTGTTTTCTTCATAAGCAGAAAACCATGGTTCTTCTTTAATGAGATTTTTACATCGCATTGCCCCAGCCATCATTGAGGTATGTATTTCATCACCAGTTCTATCTAGAAAACCAGTATTAATAAAAATTATGCGATTTCGAGCTTCATAAATACAGGCTTTAAGGTTAAGAGTCGTTCTTCTTTCTTCATCCATGATGCCAATTTTTAAGGTATTTTCTTTAATTGATAATGCTTTTTCAACTGCAGAAAATAAATCCATAGTAAATTTAACTTCTTCTGAGCCATGTAGCTTCGGTTTGACAATATAGATACTGCCTTTTTTGGAATTCATTTTGAGTTTTAAATCATGAAGAGCAATTAATGAGGTAACCATAGTATCTAAAATTCCTTCAGGAATAGGAGAACCATCACTATTAGTGACCATACTAGTCATCATGTGAATGCCAACATTTCTTACCAGCGTTAAACTCGTTCCTGGCAGTTTACAAATATGACCTTGGATATCTGTGTAGCTTTTATCTTCGTTCAATGACCTTGTTATGGTTTCTCCACCCTTGATAAAAGAGGCGTTTAGTTGGCGCTTCATAAGACCAAGATAGTTACGATATGCATGAATTTTTTCTTCATCTGAAACTGTAGATGCCGAATCCTCAAAGTCAACAATTGTAGTAACTGCAGACTCTAAAATCACATCAAATATTCCACTTTTATGAAGACTTTTTTCTTGATCGCAAACGATCTCAATATAAAGATCATTGTTTTTTAATAATATATTTCCATCTTCAGTTAGCCCTATATATTGGTCAGGGTTTATTAGGGTTGCTACTTCGCCATCATTCAAGTTAAAAATCAAAGTTCCCTTGTACTTGACTTGGTTAGTAATTTGTCGATAGGAGGCTCCTTTAAGAGGCGCAATTTCATCCAGAAAATCGCAAGCAAGCTCTGCTGTTCGATTAACTCTTTGTAGATTATGAGCAAATGAAGTACTCATGCTGCCTTTATTAGGTATAACGTTTGTACCGTAAAGAGAGTCAAAGAGACTACCCCACCGAGCATTTACAGCATTAAGAACAAATCTTTGATTGGTAATTGGAACAACGAGTTGTGGTCCTGAAATTTGGGAAATCTCATCATCTACCTCTTCTACTCCAATAGTAAATTCATCTGGTTTTTTAACAACATAGTCAATATTTTCTAGAAATTTTTTATAGGTTTGAGGATCAATTCTTTTATTTTCAAGATGCCAACTATCAATTTGTGATTGCAATTCGTCACGTTTATTTAAAAGTGAATGATTGGATTCTTGAAGTTCACTCAAAATTTTAGAAAGAGATTTAAAAAAATCTTTTGCAGAGATGTTCAAGCCATCGCATACTTCTTTCTCAATAAAGTCAAAGAAGGGTTTATCAACTTTTATTTTGTTAATTGTTTGTTGGTTAGGACTCATGAATTTACCTTGTTTTCGGTTACAATTACGCCATCTTCATCAGCATAAAGATAGTGATTTGGAGTAAATTTTACATTTGAAAAGTAAACATTTAAATTTCTTTTTCCAATTCCTTTTTTCACACTTTTTCGAGGGCAAGTGCCTAGAGCTCTTATACCAATTGGCATCGAATTAATCATTGCAGAGTCTCTGATTGAGCCATTGACAATAATTCCTTCCCACTCATTTTTTATGGCATCTGCTGCTCTTTTGTCACCAAGCATTGCACACTTTAACGACTCACCTGCATCTATGACTAAAACGCAACCCTTGCCATTGGTATTTAGAGCTTCTTCAACAAGAGAATTGTCTTCAAAACACTCTATTGTAACAATTCGTCCTGAGAAAATATTTTTCTCTCCATAGCATTTAAATGTTGGATATAAATACTGAATGTTAGGGTGCAGTTCATCTGAAATGTCACAGGTTGACTTCATGTTAGTTGTCCTTATAAATTTCACACATACGCTTTTCTGAACCATAAGGGTAATAATCCATGATTCCATTTTCTTTAATTTTTTCTTGAATAGAGATCCAATAATTGGCATCTAATAATTTTTTATATTTTTTATTAAAAATCTCTTTCATATAAGGATTCGGCAACATAAAGTATTTGAATTCTTCAGGAAAAACATCATTTTGACCTACGTAATACCATGGCTCAGAGGACATCTCTTGTTCATAAGTTTTAGCCTTAGGAATTTTTTTAAAAATAGGCGTGCTCATCAAGGTAATTTCATCATAATCATAAAATACAACTCTGTTCTGACGGGTTACTCCAAAATTTTTGGTCAGCATATCTCCAGGAAAAATATTTGAATTTATTAGTTCATCAATAGCTTTTCCATAATCATTGATAATATGGCTTTGTTGCTTTTTATTTGCCGTTTCAAGATAGATATTTAGCGGCGTCATTTTGTTTTCTATGTACATATGTTTAATAATGAGTAGTTCTCCCTCAATTTCAATATTTGACCCTGCTTTTTTTTCTAATTCTTTGAGTAACTCATCATCAATATCTTTCAAAGGAAATGCGACATTTGAAAATTCCCATGTATCTGCCAATCTTCCAATTCTGACATGATTTTTAACAAAATAATATTTATCCTTAACCATTTCTTTTGTGCCCATTTTTGGAGGAGCAAATCGATCGTTAATAATCTTAAAAACGTAAGGATACATTGGAAAGGTGAAAACTGACATCACCATACCTTTAATGCCAGGCGCAATGATCAGTTTTTCACTAGTTATTTTCGAGTATTTTAGAAAATGTCTATATAAAAGTGTTTTGCCTTGCTTATGAAGACCAATCGCACTATAGAGGACTGCTCTGGTTTTCCCAGGGAGTAGTTCTTTTAAATACTCTACAATGGCAGAAGGGTAGTCAGTTGTTATAAAAAAGTATGACCTTGAAAAGCTAAAAATAACAGATATTGCACCAATATCAGTGATCAAACTGTCAACATATAGTCCTTTACTATCATCATTTAACAGCGCTATAAGAACAGGTGCATCAGAATGCAGTTGGGTGATAATTTTTCCAACAATGTATGCGCATTTTCCTCTAATAAAGGGAGTGCTGATAAATTGAAGCTCAAAAACTTCAGAGCCAAGCCTCGGCATTTGCTTTAAAAGCTGTTCTTGAAGTCTTTCGATATCTTGATCAAGATTACCACATGTGCATTTAAATTTGTAGTTATTAAGAATTGAAGCCAAAGTGTCTTTAAGCTGGCCATCATTAACAAAATAGCTATCAATGACAGGCTCATCCATATCGATATAATTAAGTGATACACATGGCTTGGTAAAAATATATTGATTGTTATAAAAGCTTCTCGAAAACATCCTGCAAAAGACCGAGTTGTAAAAGGTTTCTGCAAGTTCTGGTTGTTTATGTGCTGTGATTAGCTCAATATAAACATGTTTGGTATTTTTCCAAAAATCAGAGTTAAACTTATCCATACTCTGAGACTCATTAAATTCAGCTTTTGCGCCATATAATGTTTGTTTTTTTAATTCAGAGGATAGTTTTTTACAAAAAACATCAACCTGTTCATCATAGAAATTGAGTCTTAACTTTGAGTCATTCTCAATTTTTTCCCATTCTTTTTCTTCAAAACATCTTTTTGCTTCAATAGACGCGCTTTTAATATTTTGGTAGTGATGTTCAAATCCCAATAAAATCTTCTTGGCTATTGAGAGTGAGATTTTTTGAGATGAGTTGCTAAGCATTATTAATTAGTTATATTTGGAAGCCCTTCAAATATGAAGGGCGCCATATAATTATTACTGATTAGGCTAACTAAACTGCTCTTCCTCAGTTGAGCCTTTCAGTGCAGTTACCGATGACTCTCCACCTTGAATAACAGTTGTGACATCATCAAAATAACCCGCTCCGACTTCTTGCTGATGAGATGCAAAGGTGTATCCTTTCTTTGAAGCATTAAATTCTGGTTCTTGAACCTTTTCAACATAGTGCTTCATGCCTTCACCTTTTGCATATTCATAAGCAAGGTCAAACATGTTATACCACATATTATGAATNCCAGCCAAAGTGATAAATTGATACTTATAACCCATTTCAGAAATTTTTTCTTGAAAAGAGGCAATTTCGCTATCGTTTAGATTCTTCTTCCAGTTAAAAGATGGTGAACAATTGTAGGCTAATAGTTGACCCGGATTCTCTGCAAGTACAGCTTCTGCAAATTCTCTCGCAAATCCTAGATCTGGTTTACCCGTTTCACACCATACCAAGTCAGCGTAAGGCGCATAAGCAACTCCTCTTGAAATTGATTGCTCTAAGCCATTCTTAACAACGTAAAAACCTTCTGCAGTTCTTTTTCCAGTAATAAAAGGAGCGTCATGTGGATCAACATCAGAAGTAAGTAAATTAGCTGCTTCTGCGTCAGTTCTAGCTAATAATAGCGTTGGAACACCCATAACATCTGAAGCTAATCGTGCTGAAACCAATTTTTGAACCGCTTCTTGAGTTGGAACTAAAACCTTGCCGCCCATATGACCACATTTTTTAACAGCAGCAAGCTGATCTTCAAAGTGAGCACCAGCAGCACCATTAGCAATCATATTTTTCATTAATTCAAATGAATTCAATACACCACCAAATCCTGCTTCAGCGTCTGCAACTATGGGTAAGAAAAAGTCAATATACTTTTCATCAGTAGGGTCTATACCTTGTGCCCACTGAATTTCGTCGGCTCTTTTAAAAGTATTGTTAATTCTTCTGACCATTGTAGGAACAGAGTCATAAGCATAGAGTGATTGATCAGGATACATTGTTTCTGAAGTGTTTCCATCTGCAGCTACTTGCCACCCTGAGAGATAAATTGCTTCAATACCAGCTTTTGCCTGCTGCATTGCTTGTCCTGCTGTAATTGCTCCCATGCAATTTACATACCCTTTTTTAGATGATCCATTGATTAAGTCCCAAAGTTTTTCGGCACCTCTTCTGGCGTAAGTACACTCAGGCTGGACAGATCCACGAAGTCTAACCACATCTTCTGCAGAATAAGGTCTTTTTACATCGGACCATCTTGGATTTTCTTGCCAGTCTTTTTCTAGTTCTTTAACCTGCTCTTTTCTATTCACAACGCTCTCCTATTTTTATTACAATTTATGTAACCGAATTATTAATTTTAGTAACAATAGTTAAAATACATCAGTCAATCTAATGTATATCAACTTTGTCAGTTTTTTGACAGTAATTACGTATATTATATTGGTTCTAAACTCTTGATAAAACTAATAATTACATGTTTTTAATAATACCAATCTTTTAGTTTAAAATTATAGATATTTCACGATATAATATATATTTTTCATAATATGAAATAAAAATGAAGCCTAGATCAATCGATAAGAATTACAATGCAATTGAAAAATGCTTACAAATACTGTCTATGTTTTCTCTGGACAAATCAAAATTTTCAATCAAAGAGATTTGTAAACAATTAAATTTTAATGTTTCAACTGCATATCGTATTCTCTCGACGCTGGAGGAGTATGGTTATGTTTCTCGTCTTAAAAATAAAGACTACGTAATTGGAACTCAGGCGCTCTACTTGAGCGCAATATATACTCAAAGTAATCACCTAGAGCAGATTAGACCTATTGTTGACNGTATTCGGGATATATCTGGGGAAACTGCATCTTTTTTTGTTGAAGAAGAAGATGACCGAATTTGTTTATATAGGGCTCATTCTCGAGATGAAATTAGACATAATATTGAACAAGGATCTCGACTACAGCTCAATAGAGGGGCATCAGGGCGAATAATTTTGGCTTATGGTAAGAGACAAAAAGATAAAAAAGGGTTTTATAAAGATATACGTGACCAGGGTTACTATCTATCGATTAATGAACACAATGCNTCTNTATTTGCTTTAGCAGTCCCGGTGCTATCGAACAGTGATAAATTTGTGGGTGCGATTGTAGTTTCAGGGCCTATAAGTCGCTTTGATGATCAACAAAAAATATCATTATTAAAGCTTTTGAATGATCAGCTTAATAATATTGTAATGCCTTAGTCTATAGGTGATGTGGGACTAAGCTGATTTAGCGCGATTTCTCTATTCATATCTAGAAATATATTTACTAAANGTTACTTATTTTTTTCATTTAATTTTTGTTAATTTTCTTTTGTTCATATGTATCATTAGTTCTTTGAATAGTTACGAATAACTTTATTAATAACCTTTAAATTATGAAGCATCACCTGTATATTGATGGCAATTATTTAGTGTCCTCCTCTGGCAAAACATTTAATTCTATCAATCCTGCGAACGGTGAAACGATTGCAATAGTTGATCAGGCAAGCGAGGAAGACGTTGAGAGAGCTATCATATCCTCTGAGAAAGCTTTCACTATTTGGAGTCAAATGAGTGCATTTGAGAGAGGTAGAATTCTTCTTAAGGCTGTCTCCATTCTTCGTAAAAGAAATGATGAGCTTGCAGAGCTTGAAGTTTTAGACTG
>JGI26261J51718_1000661_pt1 | contig 16630 bp, 15 predicted proteins | sample SaaInlV_135m_DNA_3_FD_51718 | JGI IMG/M metagenome (IMG submission 51718)
CATCGTATTTCTAAAAGTGCAATTGTTCCATACACACCTCAGCAAATGTTTGAGCTAGTTAATAATATAGATGACTATTCTCAATTTTTAAACTGGTGTGACTCTTCCTCTATTTTAAATGAATCTGGTAATCAAATCACTGCCTCAGTTCAGATTAATAAAAGTGGCTTTAAACAAGCATTTACAACGATCAATACTTTAACTCCATTTCAGTCGATAGAAATGAAACTACTGGATGGCCCTTTCGATGAGCTTTCTGGGGAATGGCGATTTGAATCGCTTGGTGAAAATGCTGCAAAGGTCCATCTAGAACTTGAATTTAGCTTTAAATCAATGCTACTCGACATGACAATCTCCCCTGTATTTAAAAGTATTGCCAACTCACAATTAGACGCTTTTGTTGATAGAGCCAAAATTGTTTATGGCTAAAGTTATAGCATTTAATAAACCATTTGGAGTGATATGCCAGTTTAGTGGTGAGGGGGATACATTGGCAAATTATGTCAATATTCCAGATATATATCCAGTGGGTAGACTCGATAAAGACTCCGAGGGCTTGGTCATACTAACTGATGACGGCTATCTTCAAAATCGCGTCTCTGATCCAAAATATAAGAAAATAAAAACCTATGTTGTACAGGTTGAAGGAGAGATAACAAATGCCGCAACTTCTGCTCTAGAAAAAGGAGTTAAGCTTAAAGATGGAATGACAAAGCCAGCCAGTATTAAAAAAATTAAAGAGCCAGATTGGCTTTGGGATAGATCAAATCCAATTCGAATAAGAAAAAATATACCAACCTCCTGGATTGAAATCTCGATTAGTGAAGGAAGAAATCGTCAAGTGAGGAGGATGACTGCATGTGTTGGCTTTCCAACTCTAAGATTAATTAGAATAAGCGTTGATCGATGGAAACTAGGTAATATTAAAGTGGGCTCATATGTCTCTTTTTAGACTAGCCTATGATGCTCTAATCTGCAATGATGTGAGTGAAAAAGTAATCTTAGCTAATAAACTTATTCATTATAAGGGTCTGAAAGATGCCCATCCAAAATGCAATATTAAAAAAATTTCAATTCCTGGTCGACCCAAAAAGCCAGCCTTAGTAAATTTTAATGGAGCTCCAAAAAGAGATAAGTCTGAACTAGGCATGATAAAAAATATTCATGCCATTTGTCACATTGAGTTCAATGCAATCAATTTAGCGCTTGATGCAATTTACAGATTTCAAGAGATGCCAATTGAATACTATGATGACTGGATTAAAGTTGCCATTGAGGAATCCTATCACTTTACACTTCTAAGAAAATATCTTGAGAGCCTAGAATATCAATATGGAGATTTCGATGCTCATAATGGCTTATGGCAAATGACAGTTGAAACCGACTATGATGTATTGGCAAGAATGGCGCTAGTTCCAAGGGTTCTTGAAGCAAGAGGACTGGATGTCACTCCGAGCATCAAAAAAAAATTTAGCGGCTCAAAGTACAACGAAATGGTTTCAATATTAGATATTATTTTTGAAGATGAAATTGGGCATGTAAAGATTGGAAACTTTTGGTATCAATATTTATGCAAAAAGAGGAAGATTGATCCAATTAAAACTTTTGACCAGTTAATAAAAAAACATATTGGAACAAATTTACGTGGGCCATTTAATATTGAAGCAAGACTGCTCTCAGACTTCAGTCAAAGTGAATTAGATTATTTAGAGCATCCCGAACTATTAATTATTAAATGAGTTCATCCATAGCCTGATTAGCCAAAAGATCAGCCATATCATTTCCAGGGTCATCACTATGACCTTTAACCCAGTGCCAGTTCACACTGTATTTCTGATTAAGGGTATCTAGTTGCTTCCAAAGCTCAACGTTCTTTACTGGTTTTTTGCCAGATGTTTTCCATCCTTTAGATTTCCAGCCATCAATCCAATCATTTATACCTTGGATNACATACTTAGAATCTGTNTATAAATCAATTGATATNTCAGATGCTTTCACTGCCTCCAATGCCTTTATNGCTGCNGTTAATTCCATTTTATTATTGGTTGTATTCAGCTCTGAACCTTTTAATTTTTTATCNTGATCTCTATAACGAAGCCATACTCCCCATCCACCAACACCCGGGTTACCTCTACATCCACCATCTGTATAAATTACAATATTTTCCATTATTTATTTGTCCACATTAATTTGAAACCAATACTCAAGTAATGCTAAGTGCCAGAGTCTAGAGCCATTCAATGCAGTCATATAATCTCTTGGTGAATCAATTATTTTATTGATATATTGTTTGTCAAAAATACCTCTATTGATGCATGCGCGTGATAGAAGTATATCAGACATAAATTCCAGAAATTCACCCTGAATATACTTCAACGCTGGCATTGGAAAATAACCTTTTTTTCGATCAATAACAGAGTCTGGCAAGAGCCCCCTTGAAATATCTTTTAATGGATACTTGCCCTCTTCTCTCATCTTAAGATTTGGAGGGATAGATAGAGCCCATTCAACAAGCTCAGTATCCATAAAAGGAACTCTAGCCTCTAGCCCCCATGCCATAGTCATATTATCAACTCGTTTAACAGGATCATCGACTATCAACCGAGTCATATCAGTCCTAAACACCTTATCTATAAAAGAGTCAGCGCCAGGTTTAGAAAATTCTTTATCTAACCAATTATGTGTGTGGTTTTCTCCTTGATATTGAGATGCAACAGTTTTTAAATACTCCTTATGTGGTCTATCAACATAGTGTCTAGAAAAGCGCTCAATGTCACTACCATTTTCTTTAGCCATTCTTGGATACCAAAAATATCCAGCAAAAGCTTCATCGGCTCCTTGCCCTGAAAGTACCACCTTAGTGTGCTTTGAAACCTGTTCTGATAGGAGATAAAAAGCTACAGCATCTTGACCGACCATTGGCTCAGACATATTCATGACTGCCTCTGACAATCTTGGAAGTACCTCTTGATTACTGATCTTATACTTTTGATGCTGAGTCTTAAATCGAGAAACAATTTGATCAGAGTATTCAAATTCACTGCCAGCCTCATCATCAATATCTTCGAAACCAATCGAAAAAGTTCGAATATCTTCATGACCAGCTTCTTTAAGTAATGCCACAATAAGAGATGAATCAAGGCCACCAGAGAGTAAAACTCCAATTGGAACATCAGATGCATCCATCCTTTTTGTAACAGCTGCAGTCAAGAGCTCATGTGTTCTCAATATACTCTTGATCAGAAATATTCTCTGAAGGTCTCTTTGCGCTGGGGCTCCAGTATGTTTTCTCTTGAATTTGACCATCAGTATTTAAAATAATAAATGTGCCTGGTTTTAATTTCTGAATGCCATTAATAATTGTATTTGGAGCAGGCACAACACCATGCAAAGAGAGTTGCTGCTGAAGAGCAACAGGGTTTATACTTTTATCAAGATCCTGCGTGAGAAGCGCTTGAGAGTTGGAAGCAAATGTAAACGCCTTACTAGAAGCATTAAAATAGAATGGCTTAATTCCCATCCTATCTCTTGCAATAAATAGCTTTTGAGAGGCTTCATCCCAAATTGCAAAAGCAAACATACCATCTAAACGCTCAAGACATCCCACGCCCCAGCAATGGTATGCCTTTATGATCACTTCAGTATCAGAATTTGAAAAAAAAATGTAGCCAAGACTAACTAATAAAGCTCGAAGTGATTTATAGTTATAAATCGTTCCATTAAAAACAAGTGTTAATCCAAGCTTTTCATCAACCATTGGCTGAGAGCCTAAATTTGATAAATCAATAATACTGAGACGCTGATGTCCGAAACCAATTGCGCCTTCAATCCATTTACCACTAGAATCAGGTCCTCGTCGGGCAAGTTTGGACATCATCATATCTAAAGACTTTGAAGAAACTTTTTTTCCATCAAAGCGAAATTGGCCGCAGATACCACACATAAAATTAAACCCTAAAGCGTAAAAACTAAAATAAATTTAATATCCAACATATAGACACTTTTGATTATTTCTATAATGAAGGTTATCTTAGAAATGTAAAATAGTCATTTTATCAAGTATTGTTATCAATAATGCCTCAAACACTCTACGATAAACTAATGAGCGCCCATAAAGTTTTAGAACAAGATGGTTCAACGCTTATCTATATTGATCGTCAACTAATTCATGAAGTTACTTCTCCCCAAGCTTTTGAGGGTTTAACCTTAGCAGGTAGAAAAATNTGGCGTAAAAAAGCAAATCTAGCTGTCCCAGATCACAATGTTCCCACAACTGATAGATCAAGCGGAGTGAGTAGCATTACTGATCCAATTTCTAGACTTCAGGTTGAAACTTTAGATAAAAACTGTGAGTCATTTGATATTAACGAAATTCAAATGAATGATATCCGTCAAGGCATAGTTCATGTAATTGGTCCTGAACAAGGGGCAACTCTACCTGGCATGAGTATTGTTTGCGGTGACTCTCATACGACAACCCATGGTGCACTTGGAGCTTAGCATTTGGCATTGGAACTTCTGAAGTTGAACATGTTTTAGCGACTGGCTGTCTATGGCAAAACAAAGCAAAGAATATGAAAATAGAAATTAATGGTGACTTAGGTATTGATGTTACTGCCAAAGACATTGCACTTTATGTCATTGGAAAAATTGGAACTGCAGGTGGAACAGGATTTGCAATAGAGTTCTGTGGATCAACAATTGAAAATATGAGCATCGAAGGAAGAATGACGCTTTGTAATATGTCAATTGAAGCAGGAGCGAAGGTTGGACTGGTGGCAGTTGATAATAAAACAATTGATTATGTAGAGGGCAGACCGTTTTCACCGACAGGTGAAAACTGGCAACTAGCCCTTGAGTATTGGCAAACTCTTCATAGTGACAGTGGATCTCATTTTGATGAGTCTATACTGATTGATGCAAGTCTCATTAAACCNCAAGTCACTTGGGGAACATCTCCAGAAATGGTTGTTGATATAAACGGATCAACACCTGATCCTAAAAATGAAAAAGATGCTNTAAAGGCAGANAGTATNAGAACTGCTCTTGAATATATTCACTTAAAACCAAATACTGCAATGAGTTCAGTAACCATAGATAAAGTGTTTATTGGTTCTTGCACAAATTCTAGGATAGAAGATTTAAGAATTGCTGCTTCAGTTGCGAAGGGTAAAAANATTGCAAATAATATTAAATTAGCGCTTGTCGTTCCAGGCTCTGGACTTGTAAAAAAACAAGCTGAAGAAGAGGGTCTTGATCTAATTTTCAAAGATGCTGGATTTGAATGGCGAGAGCCAGGCTGCTCAATGTGTCTTGCAATGAATGCAGATAAATTAGAAGTTGGTGAGAGGTGTGCAAGCACATCTAATAGAAATTTTGAAGGGCGTCAAGGTCAAGGCTCTTTTACACATCTTGTAAGCCCTGCTATTGCAGCAGCTAGTGCAATTGCTGGCCATTTTTCTGGAGTAAGCTCATGAAAAAATTTAGCTCAATTAACTCAATTGCTATGCCACTTGATCGTGCTAATATTGATACAGATGCAATTATTCCAAAACAATTTCTAAAATCAATTAAAAGAAGTGGTTTTGGTCCAAATCTATTTGATGAATGGCGCTATCTTGATCATGGAGAGCCTGGCATGGATAATTCAATCCGTCCAATTAATCCAGACTTTGTTTTAAACAACCCAACCTACTCTGGTGCACAAATATTATTAACAAGGCGCAACTTTGGATGTGGCTCTTCTAGAGAACATGCACCTTGGGCTTTAGAAGATTATGGCTTTAGAGCAATTATTGCCCCCAGTTTTGCTGATATATTCTATAACAATTGTTTTAAGAATGGTGTTCTTCCAATAGTATTGAGTAGTGAAATTGTTGATAGCTTATTCAGTTATTCAGGACTTATAAATATTGACCTAGAAAAGCAAATTGTAAAGATTGATCAAAATTCGTTTGAATTTGAGGTGGACCCTGAAAGAAAGCGAAGACTAATCAATGGACTCGATGATATTGGTTTAACATTACAGAACGAAAATCAAATTCGCATATTTGAAACAGCGCATTTTGCGAAATACCCCTGGCTATGATTGGACATCTAAAAGGAACAATTATCAGTAAGAATCCACCCGAGGTAATTCTTGAGGTTGGTGGTATTGGATATGAAGTACTTTGCCCAATGTCCACATTCTATCAACTTGATAATTTATCTGAGGATGTTTTATTATTTACTCATCTTAGTATTAAAGAGGATGGGCATACTTTATTCGGCTTTATTACTAAAGATGAAAAAAATATTTTTAGAGAGTTAATACGAGTGAATGGTGTTGGGCCTAAAGTCGCTCTAGCTATTCTCTCTCATTTAACTGTCAAATCTTTAATTGAGTGTATCTCAACAGAAGATGCGGATCTTCTTGCAAAAACTCCAGGAATTGGTAAAAAAACTGCCCTTAAGCTCATCGTTGAACTACAAGACAGACTTGTTAAGTTAGAATTAGTTGGAAGCCCAGAAGCCACTAATCAGATGGATCAAAGAAATAACCCTAATTCCAAACAGGCTATAGAGGCGCTTCAATCTCTTGGCTTTAAAACAAAAGAAGCCAATAGAATGGTTTCAAAAATTGATGACCAAGATCTTTCAACTGAGCAATTGATTCGCTTAGCACTTCAAAATAAATAATTAAGCTGTAGTTTTCTTCCTAGAAAACTTAGCTCTTATCCTTCCAAGCATATTGATAAAGTCATAGTTCATCATGTACATACATGGAAGCAAGATTAAAGTTAAAACTGTTCCAAATATTAGGCCATAACCAAGAGCAAGAACCATTGGCTGCAAGAACACATCTGTACCACCAATACCATATGCAAGTGGCAATACACCAGCCATCGTCGTTAAAGTAGTTAATACTACCGCTCTAAGACGATCTCTAGAGCCTCGCGCTATCCAGACGATTTTGTCTTCAAGTTCTGCGCTCTTTGCTTTGATATAGTTTAAGTGACTTACCATTACTAAAGAGTCATTTACAATTACTCCCATTAAGGCTAATGAGCCTGTCAATGCAAAGAAACTTAGTGGCTCACCATGAAAATAAAATGCCCAAACAACTCCAATTAAAGAAAATGGAACTGCAGCTAATACAAGCATTGGCTGTGAATATGAGTTAAAGAGTATTGCCAATAAAAGATAAATGCCACATATTGCAACAACGAAAGCCCTCAGAAAATCTTGAAGCGAATCTATAGACTCTTGCGCCCCTCCAGCAGTAATAATTGAAACTTGTGGATAATCAACTGCAGCATTGAGCTCTTTTAATGCCTGCGCTAATATTATTGTCTTAGAAGGCGGTCGTCCCCCTCTTGCTTTTGGAGCTCCTTCAGGTTTTTGGTCTAGGGATTGGAGTTCACCAGTGTTTTGATTTTCACTTTGATCTTTCTGAGCACTACTCGGCCTTCCTCTAGGGCGCCCATCAGCAATACTTGCAGTAACTTTTATAGAGCGATCACCATCTAAATGGTTATAGTCAGGCTCACCAGCAATTTCTCGTAGAGTTGAAAACTGACTCATTGGGATTGAGTTGCCTTGACGATTTTTAACTGAAGTATTTTTAATAAAGTTTTCAGTGTAATCATTCTCACCAATATAAATCCTAATATCCTCATCCTTCCCAGCAATTGTTGCATCAGTCACATATGACCCTGAAAAAGCGGTCCTAAGATGACGATATACAGAAGAATAATCAACACCTAAACGCGCCATCTCATCGAAATCAAGTACTGTTTCAATTCTAGGCTTTCCGATCTCATCGTTACGATTGATATTGTCAACACCCTTAATTGTTTTTAGAATCTCTTCAAGTCTATCGGCAGCAAGAGCTCTCTGAGAATCATTATCAGATACAAGAGTTACCTCAATATCTGCGCCCTGAGGTGGTCCAGGTCTAAGTAATGAAATTTTAATTTCTTCAGCACCTTCAACACTCTTGACTAATTCTTTAAGTTTTTCTTGCATATCTTCTGCAGTTCTCTCGCGATCACTTGTAGGAGATAGAGCAATTTCAATATCCGCCTTATTTGTAAAGTAGGCACCAACTTTACTAGTGTAAGACTTAAGATCATCACCAATCTCGCTAACAATTAGATTTTCAACGTCAATAACAATATTCTCGGTGTAAGAGGCTGAGCTTCCATTGGGTGCTTCAATGTTAGCAAACATTACTGTTGCACCCCTTGAAGGAAATAAATTAAATGGAATATTTTTCATTGCAAACATTGCTGAATAAACAAGTAAGGCAATAAAAATAGGAACAATTAAGTAGCGCCATCTTAGAAAACGGTGCATGCATTTATTGTAGAAATTTTCAACAGGTATAAACCAGGTTTTTTGTTTTCCACTTTTATTTGGAGTTGCTAAATGAGCAGGCAAAGCAAAAGTGATTTCAAGAAAAGATATTCCGAGAGCGAAAATTACGACTACAGGAAGTACATAAATAAATTTTCCTAAGACTCCTCCCATTAGGAAAAAAGAAGACATGACAAGCATAGTTGAAATAATCGTTGTAATTACAGGCAAAATGACTCGCTTTAAACCTGTTACTACATTTTTGTATAGACTCCCTTCTTTGGATTTGTAATGATGAATACTCTCAGCAATGACGATGCTATCATCCACAACGATACCAAGAACAAGGATAAACCCAGAAAGTGAAATAAGATTTATCGTATTACCAGTTAGACCGAGCCCAAATACTGTTCCTAGAAGTGTTACTGGAATACTCACAGCAACCCAAAATGCTGTCTTAATCGAAAGGAAGATGCCCAAAACAACTAAAACTAATGCAAGGCCAATATAACCATTTTTAATAATAATATCGAGTCTATTTTCAACTGCCTCTGACGAGTCATCTGTATAAAAAATATTGATATCATCTGGAATATTAACTTGAATCTCTGAAACTTTTTCTCTTACTCTTTTAACTGTTCTAATAATATCCGCTTGAGCCTGTTTTCTAACCTGGAGGACAAAACCTTTAGTTCCATTAACTCGCGTAATGGACATTTCTTCTTCTTGTCCTCTAAAAACCTCAGCAATATCGCCCAACCTAATAACAGGTCCATCAAAACTTGACTTTATGACTACATTTTTAATATCATCAATACTCTCAAATTCAGAGAGAATTACAATGTTTTTCTCAAGACTCTCTTGATTATTTCCACCTACAGTAAAACGTGCATTTCGACTTGAGATTGCAGCTATAACCTCATTAATAGACATGTTGAATTTATCAAGCTTAACAGGATTAACCTTTATCTGTATTTCACTTTCAAGGTAACTTGGATTATCAACTGCGGCAACACCTTTAATTCTAGACAATGAAACCTGAAGTTCGTCTGTAATTTGTCTCGCCTGATCAAAATTTCCCGATGTACTGTCAATATTGACAGTAATAACTGGAAAGTCACTGACATTAAAATCAACAACTGCAGGCAAGTCTGTTACTTCTTCAGGAAATGATTTGACACGGTTTACTGCATTCCGAACATCATTCTTAACAGTGGTGACATCTTTTAAATCTGCTTCAAGTGTAACAATAATCGATGAAAGTCCTTCTCGAGACGAAGATGTAATTTCTTTAATTCCACTGACGCCTAGTAATTCATCTTCGATAATATTTGTAACTTTTTTCTCTACATCTTCAGGGGAAGCTCCAGGATAAGCAGTAGTCACACTCAACACTTCAAAGTCAACCGTAGGGAACTGATCTCTTTGCATCCCAACAACTGATAAAACACCAATAGCAATGAAGGCAAGTGAAAATACAATTGCAAACTTTTTTTGCTTGACTAAAAACTCTAAAAATGCTTCCATAAATTACAATATAAATAGGTCAAAAAGATTGCATTATATAGTTGTCACATGAAGAAATAGTGGAGACTTTATGAACTTCTAGAGCGTTTTCTTTGATTTTCAGTCAACAACCTTTTGCGAATTCTAATATTATGAGGAGTAACTTCTACCAACTCATCATCATCAATAAACTCCAGGGCTTGCTCTAAGTCAAGACTAATCTTTGGTGTCAAGGCAACTGCTTCATCGGTTCCAGATGCCCTCACATTAGTCAGCTGCTTACCTTTCATGACATTGATCACAAGGTCTTTATCGCGCGTGTTTATACCTACTACCATTCCTTCATAAATATCTTCTCCATGCCCTACAAAGAACTTTCCACTTTTCTGGAGGTTAAATATAGCATAAGCTACCGATTTTCCCTGATTCATTGAAATAAGTGAGCCATTCGTTCTTTGACCAATTTTTCCATCTTTTTGAGGCCTATAAGAGTCAAATGATGAATACATCAATCCCGTTCCTGTTGTTGCAGTAAGGAATTCAGTCCTAAAACCTATAAGACCTCTAGCTGGAATAATAAAGTCAAGTTTTACTCGGCCTTTACCATCAGGAGTCATATTGGTCAGTTCGGCCTTTCTTTCTCCAAGTTTTTCCATAACAGATCCCTGATGAACTGACTCAACATCTACCGTAAGGTCTTCAAAAGGTTCACAAATTGTTCCATCAACCTCTTTGAGAATAACTTGAGGTCTTCCGACTGAAAGTTCAAAGCCCTCTCTTCTCATTGTTTCTATTAGAATAGAAAGATGCAACTCTCCTCTTCCTGATACTAAGAATTCAGAAGAATCCTGCGTATTTTCAACCCTAAGCGCAACATTATAAATCAGCTCTTTATCTAACCTTTCTCTGATATTTCTAGAGGTTATATACTTACCATCTAGGCCTGCGAAAGGGGAATCATTCACTCTAAAAGCCATACTTACTGTCGGCTCATCAACACTTAGAGGCGGCAAAGCCTCAACACTTGATGAATCACAAATAGTATCAGAAATAGATATGTTTTCAATTCCCACAATGCCAACAATATCACCTGCATTCGCAGAATTGACTTCATGCCTATCTAAACCATTAAATCCTAATAATTGAACAATTTTTACGTTACGCTTGGATCCATCTGGCGCAATCAAGACATTCTGCATATTCTTTTTTGCAATACCTCTTTCAATTCTTCCAATACCTATAGCTCCAACAAAGAAGAATAATCTAATGACGTTATTTGCATTTGAAATGGGCCATTAATATCAACTTTTGGTGCTGGTGCTTTGTCAACAATTAATTCAAACATTGGAGTCATATCTCCTTCTCTAACACTATCATCTTCAGAAGCATATCCGCCAAGTGCTGAGGCATATATAACTGGAAAATCTAACTGTTCTTCAGTAGCGCCAAGCTGATCAAAAAGCTCAAATACTTGATCAATAACCCAGTCTGGTCTTGAGCTATCTCTATCAATTTTATTAATCACTACTATAGGATTAAGGCCTTGCTCAAAAGCCTTTTTTGTAACAAATCTTGTTTGTGGCATTGGGCCGTCAGTAGCATCCACTAAAAGTAGAACGCTATCAACCATTGAGAGAACTCTCTCCACCTCACCACCAAAATCAGCATGTCCGGGAGTGTCAACAATATTAATTCTATAGTCACCCCACTTAATAGCGGTGTTCTTAGAGCTAATTGTAATTCCCCTTTCTTTTTCAAGATCATTTGAATCCATCATCCTGTCAGTCGCCTGAAAACGCTCATCAAAGGTTTGAGACTGTGAAAGTAATTTATCTACAAGCGTAGTCTTTCCATGGTCTACGTGAGCAATGATTGCAATATTTCTTAAATTGACTGCCATAATATATTTTTTCAAAAAAATCGATGGCATATTATCCCGTAAAAATCAACCATACCCAACATAAATGAGAAATCAATTTAATTTAAGTTAAAGGACTTATCTTATAAAATAAAGTAATAATTACTAATTATTTTGACTGTGGCCAAAAAAGGGAGTTCTCGTCGCTGGATGCATGAACATTTAAGTGATGAGTTTGTAAAAAAAGCACAAAAAGAGGGTTATCGCTCTAGAGCTGTTTATAAACTTCTTGAAATCGTTGAAAAAAAAGCAATTATTAGAAATGGTGATAAGGTCTTAGATCTTGGAGCTGCTCCGGGTGGCTGGTCTCAGGTTGCTGCAAAACTTGTTGGCTCTCAAGGCAAAGTTATTGCAAGCGATATATTGCCCATAGAATTAATTGATGGTGTAGATTTTCTTCAAGGGGACTTTACAGAACAGTCAGTTTATGATGACTTATTAGTCATGACTGATGGTGCTAAAGTAGATGTAGTTCTTTCAGATATGGCGCCTAATATGAGTGGACAATTATCAGTTGATCAACCCAAGTCAATGTACCTTGCTGAACTTGCAATTGAGATGGCCATAAAAACCTTAAATCCAGGTGGAAGTTTTGTTGTCAAAGTGTTTCAAGGTGACGGTTTTGATGTATTTGTTCAGAATGCTAAAAAAGCATTTAAGAAAGTCTCTGTAATTAAACCAAAAGCTTCTCGACCTAGATCTAAAGAAGTATATTTATTAGCAAGTCAGTTAAAATAAATCTTTATGCAAAACTTCGCTGAAATACAAGCGCTCATGAAGAGCGAACTTGAACTAATGGATAAGATTTTAGTCAATCGGCTAGATACAAATGTTGACCTCATTAGTCAGATGAGTCATTACATAATAAATTCAGGCGGAAAACGCATACGTCCGTTGCTACTTCTTTTGTGTGCTAAAGCCACAGATTATGATGGAGATTATCATTACTCGATGGCAGTGGTGATTGAGCTTATTCATACTGCAACTCTTCTCCATGACGATGTAGTTGACCAATCATCAACGCGTCGTGGTCAAGAGACTGCAAATGAGTTATGGGGAAATGCACCCAGCGTTCTTGTAGGAGACTTTCTTTATTCAAGAGCCTTTGAAATAATGGTTGAACCAAACTCAATGGCAATTATGAAAATCTTATCAAAAGCCACCAATCAGATTTCTGAGGGAGAGGTTTTACAATTATTAAATATAAAAAATGCAAAAATTACTCAATCTGAATACTTTCAAGTCATTGAAAGAAAGACAGCGTGCTTATTCAAGGCTGCTTGCCAGATAGCTGGGATTTTATCCGGTTCAAATCAAAATATCATTGAGGCACTTGGAAGTTTTGGAATGCATCTTGGTAATGCTTTTCAAGTTATTGATGACACGTTAGATTACGAATCTAACGCACTAATCATTGGAAAAGAAATTGGGGATGACTTATCCGAAGGCAAGGTGACATTGCCCATGATTTACGCTTTAGAGAAAACTAGCGGTTCTAAAAATAAAATGCTCTCCAATGCAATAAAACAAGCTGACTCATCTAATATTGAAAGCATTGTTGAGATTCTTTTAAATGTGGACGCATTTAATTACAGTCGAAATATAGCCAGAGAGCAGTCAGCTAAAGCAATAGAATCCCTAGACCTAATACCAAGTTCAGAATATAAATCTGCTTTAAGGTTGCTTTGTGAACTCTCTCTTGAAAGGAATTCATAGCTCAATTAATGCTGACTCCAAAACTTAAACAGCAGATTCGAACCTCTTTTGATGGGGCTAAAACTCAATTGAGTAATTATAGTAATCGATCATCTCAGAATAAAATGATCGCTGAAATTTCAAAAACCTTGATGGGTGAATACCCCAATATGAATCCAATTATCTGCGTTGAAGCGCCAACTGGAACTGGAAAAACGATGGCTTATCTTGTCAGCTGTTTACCGATTGCCAAAACGCTTAAAAAGACACTAATTATTGCGTCAGCAAATGTTGCTCTTCAAGAACAAATACTTAACAAAGACATTGTTGAGGCAAAAAAATACTCCTCTGTAGATTTCGAATATGCTTTGGCAAAAGGCAGATCTAGATATGTCTGCATCAGAAATTTAATCAATCTTACAGAAGAAAATTCAAACTCTCCTGATGCGTTTGAGGATGCGCTACTTTGGGACGAAAAACCAACTAAAAGTGATTTAGACGAACTTTCAGAGATGGCTGATAGTTATTCATCAACCAGATGGAGTGGAGAGATCGATGATTTGGAGAGTCCTCCAGATAATAGCCTTTGGCAAAAAATTGCTTGCAATAGGTTCACATGCAATTCAAAGAATTGTGAATTTTATAATGATTGCTCTTTTTTTAAAGCTAGAAAAAAGGCATCCCAGTCTGATGTAATTATTGCAAATCATGATCTTGTCCTCGCTGATATCATCAATGGCAATAATGTTCTTCCAGATGTCGAAGATTGTCTCTTTGTATTTGATGAGGCTCACCATTTATCGCAAAAAGCTCTATCTCATTTTTCAGAAGGTGGAAGTACTGAATTTATGAAGACCTCGATTCGACAATGCCATAGTGCTATAGATCAAATTATTAAAATCTCAAAATCCAAATCTTCCAATAATTATATTGAGAAGGTTGATACTGCTTTAAATGAACTCTCTGATTTACTATCTGATCTAGATTACTCTGATGACGTGTCTCTATTTCCTATAACTGGGATACCCAATGAAATCGTCAATCAAACCAAACAGATATTCATTCTATTCAACTCTGCCTACAATGATTTTTATGAGCATAAAGAACAATGGGAGGAATATACCAAAGCCAACAAAATAGAACAAGCGACTACTGATAACTTAAATAACATTATTGGTCAAAACAATCAGAATTTATCCTCCATTCTGTCTCTTCTCAGTACATTTAATCGTATGCCCGATCAAGATAAACCGCCTTCAAGTAATTGGATCAGCCGTTCTCGACTTGCAAACAGGAAAAATAATTATCAACTAAATTCTGCAAAAATAGATGTCTCAAGCTCACTCGATAAGATGATATGGTCTAAGGCAGCTGGAGTGGTTCTGACATCTGCCACTTTAACAGCACTTGGCAGCTTTAATAGGCTCAATCAGCAGCTTGGATTAGATGCTTCTAAAAATCAATACCTTAGGCTTGCATCGCCTTTTAACCATAATTCAGTAGAGTTTAAAATTGCTAAGATTAAAGCAAGTCCAACAAATTCATTTGATCATACTGAAGAGGTTGCACTCGCACTTAAAAATCGAATCGATACTGAATCTGCAACTCTAGTTTTGTTTGCCTCAAATAGTCAAATGCAAAGTGTCGCCGATATAATCGAAAAATCAATTGATTGTGAGCTACTAATACAAGGCGAATATAGTAAAAAAAATATCTTAGAAAGGCATATAGAAAATAGAAAAAAAGGCAAAGGAAGTATTATTTTTGGATTAGATAGCTTTGCTGAAGGGGTTGATCTTAAAGGTGACTACTTAAACCATGTATTTATAGCCAAACTTAGATTTAGCGTCCCAACCTCACCCATTGAAATGACTACCCAGTCTTATCTAGAATCTCTGAATCGAAACTCATTTATGGAAATATCACTTCCAGATGCATCGTTGAGGCTGATTCAGGCTTGTGGAAGGCTGATTAGAACTGAGACTGATACGGGAACAATTACTATTTTTGATAATAGATTGATCCAGAAATTTTACGGAAAACTACTGCTTAAGGCACTTCCTGATTTTAAAATCATTGTTGAGTGAGTTGACTTTTCTATAGGTTACTTACATTTTTTGATAAATATTCTGCAATACCATCTGCATTTTCTTTGATTCCTTCATCACCCTTGTTCCATCCAGCTGGACATACTTCTCCATTTTCAGTATGAAAATCAAGTGCATCGACCATTCTGAGCATTTCATCTACATTCCTACCTAATGGATGATCATTAACTACTTGATGACGAACAACAAAATTCTCATCTATTAAAAAAGATGCTCTTAATGCTGTCCCTTCAGGGTGTTCAATTCCATATGAGCTCATAATTGAATGATTCATATCTGAAACTAGTGGAAAGTCTATTACTCCTATTCCACCATCATTAATGTTAGTATTTCGCCAAGCATTATGAGTATGTTTAGAATCTATTGAGACTCCAATAAGCATTGTTTCTCTCTCAGCAAAAGCTTTGACTCTTTTGTGATGGGCCAAAATCTCAGAAGGACAAACAAATGTAAAGTCTAGTGGGTAGAAAAAAAGTACTATTTTTTGACCTTTAAATTTTGATAGTTGAAAATCTTCAACAATACTTCCATCTGCAAGAATTGCGGATGAACTAAAATCTGGTGCTTCTTTAGTAACCAATACGCTCAAAGTACTCTCCTATTTAATGTTCTCGGGCTTTTGTAGTAAGATGCTAATTCTTTATTGAAGTCATTTTTCACTTCATCTAAAATAATTTGTCCAATAATTGTCTTTGGAATACCGTACTGTCTCATCGATATAAAGTTCAAACGATTCGTTTTTTTTAGTAAATATATTTTGTAGCTATACCAAAGTTTCATAATTAATTTTTTATAAAAAAGCCCTATGGAAGGAGGAAGACATAGGGCCAATTAATTACAAATAGAGCTACTAAAGGAAGTAAATAACTTTTATAGGTAATTAAAATATCACTTATTTAAAATCTCCTTTGATATTTTGTTTCATCATAGTTCGGAGGGCTATTATGAAACAGTTGAAATGATTAAAAAAAAACATCAGATTGAGGAAGTCAGTTTTGTTAATAATCATTTCAAACTTTCTTAATTTCTTATTTAATGATAATGATACTCATTCTCATTTGTGTTT
>JGI26261J51718_1000672_pt1 | contig 16485 bp, 17 predicted proteins | sample SaaInlV_135m_DNA_3_FD_51718 | JGI IMG/M metagenome (IMG submission 51718)
TAGATAACTATCTACTACCATATCTGAAATTCTATCTGAAACTTTATCCGGATGACCCTCAGACACTGACTCACTTGTAAAAAGAAAATTTTTTAAATTACTCATTTTTAAATCTATTAAATGAAAATATCATAAAAATATATAGTAAAATTAATGTTATAAAGATTTTATTTCCATATTTAGAAAATAATGTTGGTTGTATTTTTTTAGCTTTTTTAAAGTCAACATAACCTGAATCACCATATTCAACTTTTTGCTCAACAATACCCAAAGGATTAACAATAGCTGCAATACCATTATTTGCTGAACGCAATAAATATTTACCACTTTCAACTGATCTAAATATGCTATGTGCAAAGTGCTGCTTAGGTCCTATTGATCTCCCAAACCATCCATCCTCAGAGATATTAACCATTAAATCAAAACTTTGGTTTTGAAATATTTTACCTGAATATATTATTTCATAACAAATCAATGGTAATATCTTTAAAGAAAAATCATCTCTTTTTATCTCGATAATCTNTCTATCTTGACCCTTTGAAAATGATTGATAGTTATTAGTAATTGCACTTAAACCAAATTTTTTTAAAATATTTTCAAAAGGTAAAAATTCACCAAACGGGACTAGATTGATTTTATTATAAAAATCTAATATTTCTAAATCGTGACCATAAATTGATAAGGAATTAAAATAATTAATTTTTTCTTTGTTAGTTTTTTGACTATTGATCCCAATAAATAACAAATGATTTTTACTGAAAGTATCTTCAAATAACCACTTAAATTCAACTAATTCTTCTTGAGAAACATCAGGGAGAATTCCTTCAGGCCAAATAAATATAGTTTTATCATCTTTTTCCGGCTCACTTATTTCAATCAATTCATTTATCACTGAGACTGGATCAATATTTAAATAAAATCTATNGAGGCTAATATTTGAACCTATTACTCTTACTTTATAATCATAGTTTGTAACATCCGATGAATTAAATGTTTCTTTATAGGATGATCCATACAGATAAAATAGTAATGGCAAAATTAGAAAAACAACACACACTCCTATGTCTTTTCTTGTTTCTCTTAATATAAAAATTGCAGGACTAGCAAACAATGAAATACAGAATAAATTAAATCCGTAGGTTCCTATTAATGAGGTAATACTTAATATTTCTAAATGATTAACAAAACTATAGGCTATTAAATTCCAAGGAAAACCAGTTAAAATTGAACCTCTTATAAATTCTAAAACACCAAAAAATAATGAAAAAACCAGAAAAGAACTTACTATTTTTTTAGATTTTGAAATTATAAAACAGAAGGTAACTAATCCATAAAAAATTCCCAGAAAGGAAGGTATTAAAATTATAGTTATAGGAATTAAAAATTTAAAATTTTGATCAAAAGTTAAAGCTATTGATATCCAATACAAGCTTGATAAAAAATAGCCAAATCCAAATAGCCATCCATAAAAAAAGAANTNTTTTTTACTTTGAGTAATTTTAGATTTTTTAAANAGAAATATAAAAAATGCACTAAAGGTAAAAAAATTTATTATTAAGTAATTATATGGAGGCAAACTTAAAGATGAGGCTGCNCCTAAAATAATTAAAAAAACTATCTCAATGTATTTTCTTTTTATCAATCTAGTTAATCTTTGAAATTACTGATTTATATATTTTCTCTTCCTCACTAAGCATTNTTTTATAATCTTTATCTTTAATATGGTCAAAACCTAGTAAATGAAGATATCCATGAATGAAAGTTTTAATTACTTTTTTCTTAAAATTTTTTATATTTTGTGATTTAGGTTTATTCATNAAATTATAACTAATTATAATATCTCCAATATAAGTTTTTTTAGATATCATTGTTTTCTTTGCTAAAGGAAATGACAGAATATCCGTGGACTTATTTTTATTTCTAAAGTTTTTATTTAACTTTTTGATACATTTATTATTAGAGAGAAGTAAAGAAAGCGTTATTTTCTTATTAGGAAATCGATATTTTCTTGGAAAAAGATTGCAAATTTCTTTAAAAAAAAGCTCTTTTTTTTTTAGTTTTATTGACCAAGCTTTCTCCTCTGAGAAAACTTCAATACTAATCATTTTTTGAGTAGGCTTTAACTATTTTTGAAACTAGTGGGTGCCTGACAACATCAGTGTGATCAAAATCAACAACTGAAATTTCATTTAAGTGGCCCAATAATTCTTTTGACCTAACCAAACCTGACATATTTTTATTTGGTAGATCTATTTGTGTTGGGTCGCCATTTATAACTATTTTTGAGTTTTCACCAATACGCGTTAAAAACATTTTAATTTGAGTATCAGTTGCATTTTGAGACTCGTCTAAAATTGCAAATGAATTTTTTAAAGTTCTGCCTCTCATAAAAGCTAGAGGTGCAATTTCAATATCACCAATTTCGATCATTCTTTGTATTTTTTCAAAATCAAATAGATCATATAAAGAATCATATAAAGGTCTCAAATAGGGATCAACTTTTTCCTTCATATCACCTGGTAAAAAACCTAATCTTTCTCCCGCTTCAACAGCTGGTCTTGATAAAATAATTCTTTCAATTTTTTTTTCTAACAACATTGTGAGACCTACAGCTACTGCTAAAAATGTTTTTCCTGTTCCTGCGGGACCTGCAGAAATTATAATATCACTCTGTCTTAAAGCCCTAACGTATTCTTTTTGTTTTTCAGATCTTGGAATAATAGATTTTTTTGGAGTTTTAATTATATCTGTTACATTATTGTTCTTAACTTTTTCATTAATCATAAATTTATCTACAGACGAAACTATATCCTTGTTTTCTACACTACCATTATTAATAAATTGATTGCTAAAAATTTAATAGCATTTTTAACAATTTCGTTTTTTTGAGGATTTGATTTAATTAAAATAGAATTACCTCTAGAATATAAGCTAGACTCAGTAATTTTTTCTAATTCTTTTAAGTTTTTATTAAACTCTCCTACAACCCCCATTAATAAATCATTATCATGAAAAATAACACTTAAAGAATTGTTATCTGAATAAACAAATTTTAACGATGTATCAATATTCTTCTTTATTAAACCACTCAATTTCTATGCTACCTTTTGATTAGAGTTAACAATAAGTTCTCCAAATAATGTGCTTCTGTTACTTTTATTAATTTTTACTGACATAATTTTTCCAATATCTTCTTTTTTACCATTAAAAATAACTGATGTCATATATTCAGATCTTCCAAAAACTTGTGCTTTGTCATCTGTTAAATTCTCAACTAAAACATTAATCGTTTTATTTTCTAATGATTTATTCATATTTGTTTGATTTTCAAACAATAGATTCTGAATTACTTCTAATCTTTCTATAGAAATTTTTTTATCTATTAATTTCAAATCTGCTGCAACAGTTCCTGGTCTTGGACTAAAAATAAATGAGTAAGAATTAATAAACTTAATTCTTTTAATCAGCTGAAGTGTATCTTGAAAATCTTTCTCCTCTTCTCCAGGGTAGCCAATAATAAAATCACTCGAAAACTCAATATTAGAGTTAATTTCTTTAAGTTTATCGTAAATTTTATAATAATCACTAATACTATGTTTCCTATTCATGAGATCTAAAATTTTATTTGATCCACTTTGCACTGGTAAGTGAACTAAAGGCATTAATTTTTTTGAATTTTTATAAACTTCGATTAATTCATCTGACATGTCTCTTGGGTGAGATGTGGTGTATCTAATTCTTTTTATTTCTGAAAACTTTTCAATTTCTAAAATTAAATTTGATAATCTGTATTCTTCATTACTATAAGCATTAACATTTTGTCCTAATAAAATTATTTCTTGAACACCATTATCAACTAAATTTTTTGCCTCATCTAATATTTGTTTGAATGGTCTGGAATACTCTGGTCCTCTTGTATAGGGTACAACACAGAAATGACAAAATTTATCACAACCTTCTTGAATGGTTAAAAAAGAAGAAGCACCTTTTGATTCATTTTTAATCTTTTGCAAATATTCAAATTTAGAAATTGCATCAAATTCTGTTTCTTCTATTTTTTTCTTTTTTTCAATATGGTTTAATATTGTATCATTAATTTTATGATAAGATTGAGGTCCTATTACTAAATCTATATATGGTTCTCTTTTTAGCATTTCTTGATTTTCTGCTTGAGCAACACAACCAGCAATAATTACAAGTGGTTTTTGTTTTGATCTAAAAATTTTTTTTACTCTTCCAATTTCATGATAAACTTTTTCTTTTGCTTTATCTCTTATGTGGCATGTATTTAACAAATAACAATTTGCATCTTCATAATTTTCTGTTTTTTGAAAACCAATTTTTTTTACAGAGTCATATATTCTATTTGAATCATACTCATTCATTTGACAACCAAATGTTTTGATAAATATTTTTTGAGCCATGCAGTTAGGATTTTTTCTTTATCCCATATAATTCAAGTTTATGATCTACTAATTTATAGCCATATTTTTCTGCAACTTTATTTTGAAGTTTTTCAATTTCTTCATCTACAAATTCTATTATTTCGCCAGACCTAACGTCAATTAAATGGTCATGATGACCTTCATTCAGCTCTTCATATCTAGCCTTACCCCCTTTAAACTCATGTTTGGCCAATATTCCAGACTCTTCAAATAATTTTACAGTCCTATAAACAGTTGCAATACTAATTTTTGAGTCAATTTTAGAAACTCGATTATATAATTCATCTACATCAGGATGATCCATTGATTGCGACATTACTTGTGCAATTACTTTTCTTTGATCAGTTAACTTAACTCCTTTTGATAGGCATTTTTCTTCAATTGTTTCTGGCATATAATTTTAATTTTAGCTTATATAAATAGGATTAATCAAATTTTTTTTAATTTTAAATTTATCACATAAATTGGGGATATTTTCATAACTTATATTCTCTTCACTTTAAAATCTCCCAAACTATAACAATAATAATCAATTTTTTTTGCTATATTAAAGGCTTTAACTATAGATAAAGAATTTCTTATGCCCGCAAAGCTTCCAGGACCTCTATTAATATAAATTTTACTAATATCTTTTATTTCTAAATTTTTTGTTTTTAAAAAATCGTTAATGATTGTAGTTAACTTTTCATAATTAATTTTAGTATTATCATAAATAATATTATAAATATCATTATTAGTAATGATCATTAAAAAAATTTTTTCACTAGCAACATCAATAATAAGTTTATTCATTTTTTTTATATTCTCTAATGTAAGTTCTAATTCAGATGAAAATAATATCAAATATTATTCTAATGATGAAGGTATTTTATCAATAATGTATCATCGTTTTAATGAATCTAAATATCCTTCAACTAATATTCGGATGGAAGTTTTTAAAAATCAAATAGAAATCATAAAAAAATCTAATTATAATTTTAACAATCCGGATAATTTTAAAGAACAATTTGATATTCCAAAATTAAATAAAGAAGTGCTCATAACCATTGATGATGCTTTTCAGTCTTTTTACTTAGAGGCTTGGCCTTATCTTAAAGAAAACAAGATTCCATTTATTTTATTTGTATCAACTGAACCTGTTGGTAGAAGGGGATATATGACCTGGGATCAAATAAGAGAGGTTGAATCCAAGGAATTTGCTTTTATAGGGCATCATTCTCATACACATAATTACCTTATCGATGAAACGAATGATCATTTTATTTTAGATATAGAAAAAGCTAATGGAATATTTGTAAGAGAACTAGGATATATACCAAGTTTTTTTTCTTATCCGTTTGGTGAATACTCAAAATTTATGAGGGATTACATTTCTAAAAATTTTCAATTTGCTTTTGGCCAACACTCGGGTGTTATAGATATAAACAAAGATAAATTTGAACTACCTAGATTTCCTATTAATGAAAATTATGGTGATTTAAATAGATTTAAATCAATTATAAATTCATTTCCTCTTGAATATAAAAAATTACTACCTTTAGAAAAAAAGTTAACAAAGAAAAATAACCCTCCAGAGTTTGTAGTTGAGTTTTTTAAGGATCAAAAAAATTTAGAAAATATTAATTGTTATTCAAATGAAGGTGATAAATGGGAAAAATCTAAAACTAACATATTAAATAATACTCTTACTATTCAGTTCAGAGCACTGTTTAAACCAAGAAGAGGTAGAATAAATTGCTCTCTTAACGACAATGGTAAATGGCGATGGTTTGGAGTTCAATTTCCAATCAAAGAAAATTAAATAAGACTTTCTAAATCACCACTAGATGGTAACAACTTGGCATCATCAAAATCTTTTAATTTATTTTGTTTTATAATCTTCTGAAGCACCTCAACATATTGATTACCCGTCTCAGCATATTTATTTAAATATTTGGAAAGCTCTAGACTATCCAGGGGTTTACCTAGATCACGCAATTCAGCCCTAGCTCTTCTAAAGTCTCTATATGTTGAATGAGTGTTTAAATTTCTTTGGTAGGCCCTTACTGAGGCTTGTAAAACATTAAATTTCATTACTTTATGACCTTCTCCTGCTTTAGCTTCCTTGGGCTTCAAACCTTCACCAGACCAAGTCCATTGACCAAATAATGCATTACCTTCTTGAGCAAATCTTGACGTTCCCCATCCAGTTTCTTTTGCTGCTTGAGCAATTGCTAGTGACACTGGAATCTCATCCATTCTAATTTTTAATGAAGATAAATCTCCTAGGACAACACCGTATTGTTTATATTTTTTTCCAAGCCATTGTTTTTCTAAATTAGTATTGTTACTTTTGTTAATAATCTTAAAAAGATTATTTCTNTCTATTCTTATATTATTATTTTCTTTAATAATTAATGGTAAGACGATTTGAATAAAAAACTCTTTTCTTTTCTTNGTATTTTCAATCATCTTAATTTCTTGAGGAAGCAGAGTCAGGGCAACAGGTTTAACTAGTTTTTTTTTTCTAACATCTTTTAGATTATAATCNGTATCTTCAAATAACTGTTTGATAGTTGAGGCNCTCAGTCTCACAGTATCGGATTCTAAATCATTTAAACTAAAAATATCAAACAATAAATCTTCCTCACTNTGTGATTTAGTATTTTCTTTATTTTCGTTTTGTTTATTAAGTGTNTATGCTAAAATTNTTTTTGAATTATTTTTGAATTCTTTTGTATAAAAATTTTTTTCANCAAAACTTATAAACAATGGCATTATGTAAAAAAAAGAGATTAGTGCAAAACTGCTTAAAAATATTCTNGATATTGAATTAACAGTATTANTNTAATTAAAACTTAAATCTTTATTGTGCTTTTTAATATTGTTATTTTTATTGTNTTTAAAAATTAATTCTAACTGATTGCTATTTTTAATTTTCTTTTTTATTTTTTTTATNATTTTAGTTTTGGGTTTTTTNACTACTTTTATTTTCATAATTTATATTGCCACAACCTCTTTNACTTCTGGCAAATAATGGCACAAAAGATTTTGAACACCTTGTTTTAAAGTCATTGTAGAGCTTGGGCACCCCGAACAGCTTCCTTGCAGCTGAACTTTTACCACCCCATCTTTAAATTCTTTAAATTTAATATCTCCACCATCTCTAGCTACTGCTGGCCTTATTTTCTGATCTAAAATCTTTATAATTTTTTGTTCAATTTCATCGAAATCAACTTTTAGTTCTTTTGTATTTTCATCTATAACGAATTCTTTTCCATCAGAATAAAAGTCATTAATTAATGAAATTACAATATGTTTTATGTCATCCCATTTAATTGTGTCAGTCTTATTTACTGAAATAAAATCTTCACCTAAAAAAATTCCCTCAACACCATTAACTGATAGTATATTTCTTACTAAGTCATTTTGGATACCATCTTTTTTTGTAATTTCATAAGGCCCATTATTTGAAACTTTTTTGCCAGGCAAAAATTTCAAAGAATTCGGATTTGGAGTTACTTCGGTTTGAACAAACATGTGGATATATATAGTTAATATTTAAAGAATTAAAACTTGATAATAAATTTTTACTAAAAACCCACTATTTCCTTAATTCTATCAATTTTTTTTGAAGCTATTAAATTAGCTTTTTCAACTCCTTCTAGAAGAATTTGGTCTAAATATTTCTTATCTGCTAATAATTTTTTTATCTCTGCTGATATTGGTTCAATTTTATCAACTAAAATTTGTGATAATTTTTCTTTAAATTCTGAGAAATTTTTACCTGCAAAATTTTCTATAGATTTTTCTAAAGTAGAATTTGTAAGGCTTGCATAAATACCTATTAAATTTTTAGCTTCAACTCTTTCATCAATCTCTTTTAAACTTTTTGGCATTGGCAATGGATCCGTTTTGGCCTTCTTTATTTTATTAATTATTTGATCTTTATTGTCAGTTAAATTGATTCTGCTTAAATCAGATAATTCTGATTTACTCATTTTTTTTGATCCATCTTTAAGACTCATTATTCTAGAAAACTCTTTTTGAATTAAAGGTTCTGGAACTTGTAGAAAATTATTTACTTCAAAATCATTATTAAATTTTTGGGCGATATCTCTACACAATTCTAAATGTTGTTTCTGGTCATCCCCTACAGGTACGTGGGTTGCGTCATAAAGCAAAATATCAGCTGCCATTAGAACTGGATAAGAATATAAACCAACACTTGCTTTTTCTTTGTCTTTTCCAGCTTTTTCTTTAAATTGTGTCATTCTATTTAGCCAACCCATACGGGCAACACAGCTTAAAATCCAGGCTGCTTCAGCATGAGCTGCTACACTTGATTGATTAAAAATAATACTTTTTTTTGGATCAATTCCACTAGCAATAAAAGTTGCAACTGTTTCTCTGATGTTATTTCTTAATTCTTTAGGATTTTGCTTAATTGTAATTGCATGCAAATCAACAACACAAAAAATACATTTATTTTCATTATCATTATTTAACGTTACAAAATTTTTAATAGCTCCTAAGTAATTTCCCAAATGAAGATTACCTGTGGGCTGAACACCTGAAAAAATTTTTTTACTCATAATATCTAATACTTTAATTTAATATCACTCGTTTTAAAAGCTTTGATCCAATATGAAACAAATAAATAAAATAATAAACTTAATATAACACTTAAGATTAAATAAAATGATTTTATGTTTTGATTGAATGCTAATTCGTATTTAAAATATGTTATTAAAAAATTGAAGAATATTGCCATTAATAAAGAGGCTACTATAATTTTTACAAATCTAACTAAAAATATTTTATTAAAAGAAAAAAGATCTCTATTTTTTAAAAAAGCAAAGAGCAATATAGCATTAAACCACGATGAAATTGTTGTTGCTATTGGAATTATGATAAATCCAATTTCATTAAAATAAGAAATACTAATTACAATATTTATTAATACAGAAAATAAGGAAATATAAAATGGTATTTTAGTGTCATGATTGGCGAAAAAGAAACTGGAAAAAACTTTAATTAAAGAAAAAGCAGGAAGACCTAAGGCAAAGTAATAAAGAGCCTTGCCAGAATTTAGTACAGACACTTGATCAAACGAACCATAACCAAATAAAGCTGAAATAATTTCTTCAGAAGCAATTAGTAATGCAGCAGATGCAGGAAGAGTTAAAAATAAACTTAATTCTAAAGCCTTATTTTGAATCAAATGTATCTTACTTTTCTTTTTAGTTTGAATGTGCTTTGAAAGCTGGGGCAAGACCACAACACCAATTGCTATTCCTGCTATTGCTAAGTTTATTTGGTATATTCTATCAGCATAATATAAATATGAAACTGCACTAGCTTGAAAAGATGCTATTATGGTCCCAACCAAAATATTAATTTGAGTAACACCTGATGCAAAAATACTTGGTAATAGTTTTTTAAAGAATACTTTTATTTTGCTATTAGTCTTAATTTTAAAATCTAATTTTAAAGAATAAAATTTTCTTACAAATTTATATAAAAAAACTAATTGTAAAAAACCTGAGAATGAAACTCCATAAGACAAATAAAAAACAAGATTATCACCTAACAACTTTGAGAATAATAAAACTCCAATTAAAATTATATTTAAAATTATTGGAGCTGCTGATGCAGCTGCAAACTTATTATGCGAGTTTAAAATTGCAGAAAAAAATGAGGCTAAACAAACAAAAAGTAAAAATGGAAATGTTATTCTGGTTAAACTTATTGCTAACTCCATTTTTTCAACATTTTCAACAAATCCAGGGGCAATAATTGATACAAATGCAGGCATAAAGATTTGCACAATAAGTACTAAAAATAACAAACCTAAAAACAAAAGATTAAAAATGTTATTAGCAAATTTATTTGATTGTTTTTTTCCTTTAACTATTTCGGATGCATAACTTGGTACAAAAGCTGCGTTAAAAGTTCCTTCTGAAAATAATCTTCTAAATGTATTTGGAATTCTGAAGGCAATAAAAAAAGCATCAGCCAAAACACCTGTGCCAAGAAAAATAGCAATCAGAATGTCTCTTAGGTACCCAAGTATTCTGCTTAATAAGGTAAAAAATCCAAATGTACCAGTTGACTTAAGTAAGTTCATAAATCATATTAGTCTTAATTTTACCTCATTTGTATAACTAATTATCAAAAATGAAAAAAACAAAAATTGATCATTACACTGATAAAGAAGCTTTAGATTTTCACAGAAATAAAAAGCCTGGAAAAATTGAGATTATATCATCAAAAAATATGACAACTAAAAGAGACCTTGCTTTAGCATATTCTCCAGGTGTTGCGGCTCCAGTAAGAATGATTAGTGAAAACCCAGAGGCAGCTTACGATTATACTAGTAAAGGTAATTTGGTAGCTGTAATAAGTAATGGAACTGCAATTCTTGGTATGGGTAATTTAGGGGCACTTGCATCTAAACCTGTAATGGAAGGTAANGCAGTTTTATTTAAAAGATTTGCAGATATAGACTCGATCGATCTAGAAATAGATTGTNCAGACTCAGATGAAATAATTAACTCAATTAAAAATTTTGCACCTTCTTTTGGTGGAATAAATTTAGAAGATATAGCAGCACCAGACTGCTTTATAATTGAACAAAAATTAAAAGAAATTTTAGATATTCCAGTTTTTCATGATGATCAACATGGAACAGCAATAATTACAACTGCTGCACTAATAAACGCACTAGATATTAGCGGTAAATCAATTAAAGAGATAAAAATAGTGGTTAATGGAGCTGGCGCATCTGCTCAGGCATGTGCTGATCTATTTAAAAATTCAGGTGTTCCAAACGAAAATTTAATTATGGTTGATAGAAAAGGAGTAATCTACAAGGGTAGAGCCGAAGGAATGGATCAATGGAAATCTAAACATGCAAACGAAACAAAGCTTCGAACTCTAGAAGAAGCTATTAATGGTGCAGATGTTTTCTTAGGTTTATCTGCAAAAGGAGCTTTAAAAAAAGAATTAGTTAAAACAATGGCAAAAAATCCTATAATTTTTGCTTGTGCTAATCCAGACCCAGAAATCACTCCCGAAGAAATTAATGAAGTAAGAGATGATGCAATAGTTGCAACGGGAAGATCTGATTATCCTAATCAAGTAAATAATTTAATAGGCTTTCCCTATATTTTTAGAGGAGCTTTAGATGTGCGATCAAAGACAATCAATGAAGAAATGAAAGTTGCTGCAGCAAAAGCTATTGCTAAACTTGCAAGAGAAGATGTTCCAGATGAAGTTGTTGCTGCAATGGGCGGAGAAAGACCTCATTATGGTAAAGAATATATAATACCATCTACATTTGACCCAAGATTAATAAGTGTTATTCCTGCTGCTGTTGCAAAAGCTGCAATGGATACTGGTGTTGCAAGAAAAAATATTGATGACTTTGATTTATATAAAGATCAATTAAAACAAAGACTAGACCCCACTGTTACAATTATGCAAGGGATTAACTCATATATTAAAAAAAACCAAAAAAGAATCGTGTTTGCAGATGGTGAGGATGAAAATACTCTCAAAGCTGCAATTGCATTTAAAAATTCAAAATTAGGAATTCCTATTCTAATTGGCAAAGATGGATAAAATAAAAGAACAAATTAAAAATATTGGCTACAGTGAAGATTTTGATATTGAGATTGTAAATTCCAAAGATGAAAAAAAAAGAAACAAATATGTAAAACATTTATTTCAAAAACTACAAAGAGAACAAGGTTTATTAGAAAGGGATTGCGATAGACTTATAAGAAATGATAGGGTTATCTGGGCAACTAGTATGGTTGCTTGTGGTGATGCTGATGGTGCAGTAACTGGGAACACAAGACGTTTTGGAGCTTCTTTAGAAAAAATCAAACAAGTAGTTGATGTAAGAGATGGTGAAATCATGTTTGGATTAAATATGGTGGTTCATAAAGGTAAAACTATTTTTGTTGGTGATACAAGTGTTCATGAATATCCAACTTCAGAACAAATGGCTGAAATAGCAATATCTACCGCAAGGGTAGTTAGATTATTTGGTTTTGAACCTAAAGTAGCATTTGTATCTCACTCTACATTTGGTCAACCCCTTACAAGTCGAACCAAACATATAAGAAAAGCAGTTGATATTTTAAAAGAACAAAAAGTAGACTTTGAATTCGATGGTGATATGCAGCCAGACGTAGCTCTAAATTCTGAGTATGAAGAACTTTATCCTTTCTCAAATATTGTCGGTAAAGCAAATATTTTAATAATGCCTGGACAACATAGCGCCGCGATATCCTATAAAATGATGAAAACATTAGGAGATACAAAAGTAATAGGACCTTTGCTAATTGGCCTAGGTTTGCCTGTAGAAATTGCTCCATTGAGATCTTCTACATCAGAGCTAATTAATCTAGCTTCCATAGCTGCTTATTCTGCAGATATTATTGATTACAAAAAATAGTTACTCTTTTTGAATTCTTAAATCTTCAACTAGCAAAATACTTGCTATTACATTTTCAACATCAAGTATTTCTGTAGCCTCACTTATAACTAAATCTTTTTCTTCAGATGTAAGAGCAATTCCATAAACATAGATTTTTTTCTTATAAGTATCAATTTGATAATTGGTTGCCTTAATATTTTTGTTAAAAATTAAGGCTGTTCTAAGTTGTGATGTTATTAAAATATCTTTTGCTGATCTTTTAAAATTAAATTCTTCCTTAATTTTAATATCATTACGAACTGATCGCACACCTTTTATTTCCCATGATAATTTTGTTAATTGTAATTTTTCTTCAGGATTATCAACTTTACCAGTTAAAAAAATTCTACCATCTAGCACTTTAGTTTTTACAGATATAAGATGTTTCTTATCTCTAATTATCATTTTTGCCGTTAAATTTTTTTGCATTATTGAATCATCTATTTGAGTACCCACTGTTCGTGGATCAAGAGCAACTGAAACTCCTGTTCCAAAAATACCTGTTGAGGAAACACCTATACAACCAGATAAAATAATCCCTACCAAAACAACTAATATAAATTTAGATTTCATTTTTTAATTTTAAACAATAATTATAAATTTTTTTTTTGGAAATAATTTTATTTTGACTAATTAAATCTGTTATTTCTTTTACACTTAATTTTTTAATCATTTTATTTATAAGAATCTTATCTGATTCACTTAACTCTTGTGAAGAATTTTTAACATTTTTTTTCTCAGAAATTACTACTGTAAGCTCGCCTTTTGGCACTTTTTTAAATAGTTCCAAGTCATCAATATCCTTTCTTATGTATTCTTCGTATATTTTTGAAATTTCTCTACAAAAAACTATTTTTCTACCACTAAAATTATTTTTTAATTCAGGTATTACTCTATTAATTTTTTTAGGGGAGATAAAAAAAACAAATGATCCATCTAACTTAGAAAATTTTTTTAAATCATTTATTAATGCTTGTTTTTTATCAGGTAAAAATCCATAAAAGAAAAATTTTTCTGAAAAACCACTTATTGATAGTGCCGTTGCAACTGCTGACGCTCCAGGAATAGGAATAATTTTAATATTATTTTTAACACATTCGTTCACTAAAATTGATCCAGGATCAGAAATACTTGGTGTTCCAGCATCTGAAATTAAAGAAATTATTTCTCCTGATTTTAAAAGATCAACAATTTTATTTAAGTTTTTTGTTTCATTAAATTTGTGATTTGAAATTAATTTTGATTTTATTTCATATTTGTCCAATAAATTTTTTGAAACTCTTGTATCTTCACAAAGAATATAAGAAGATTTTTTTAATGTTTCGATAGCTCTAAAAGTAATATCCTTTAAATTTCCAATTGGGGTTGATACTATATAAAGACCATTTTCATTATCTTTTATGTGAGATTGTGATTTTATGATCATAATTAAGCTTAAAAAGCATTATACTATCATTAAAATGAGTAAACTTACTAAAATTATTTTCTTTATCTTTCTAAATTTAATTTTGACATTTTTTAATACTGTTGTGGCTGCAGAAAAAATTAAAGTTGGTCTCTTGGTACCCATGACTGGTAACAATAAAGATTTAGGTCAATCAATTATTAAAGCTGTTTCATTGGCTATAAAAGATATTGATAGTGATTTAATAGAGATTATTCCAAAAGACACGGCTACAAGACCAAATCAAACCCTTAAATCTGCATTTGAACTAAAAGAAATGGGGGTAAAGGTTGTCATAGGTCCAATATTTTATGAAAGCCTAACATATTTAGATGAAATGAAGGATCTTACATTTTTATCTTTTACCAATAAGACTCTAGATCTTCCAAAAAATGTAATTTCAGCAGGTATTAACTCCACCTCACAACTTAATACAATAAAAAAATTTTTAGAAATGAATAATATTGAAAGAACTATTTTNCTAACCCCAATGCAAGACTATGAATTCGAAGTAAAAAAAGGAATTAAAAATTCTAAAATTAAAATTTTTAAAGATTATGTTTATAATACAGAGCCAACAAAATTAACTAGTCAAATTGAAAAAATTACTAATTATAAAATTAGAAAACAAAATTTAGAAGATGAAATATATAGAATTAAAAACTCTAATGACATAAATAAAGAAAAAAAAATCAAAAGATTAGAAAAAAGATACTCACTAGGTGGATTAAATTTTGATGCAGTAATAATTGCAGATTTTGACGAAAGTTTAAAAAGTGTAAGCACTTCTCTTCTTTACACAGATGTATCACCTAAAAATAAGTATTTTATAACATTAAATCAATGGTTTGACTCAAGCCTACTAAATGAGACTAATATTCAGCCCATATATTTTCCATCAATAAATAAAAATAATTTTGATAATTATAAAGAAAAATTTTTTAAAGAATTTAACGAATATCCATCTCATTTATCTCTATTAAGCTATGATCTTGTTGGTCTTGTCTACTACTTATCTTTAAAAACAAATCTNGCTAATTTAAACAAACTTTTCAAAAAGAAAAATTCATTCAAAGGTAAAATTGGTATTTTTGATATTAAAAACAACAAAATTAATCATCGGTTAAATTTTTATAAAATAGAAAATAAAAAACTTATAGAAATCTTTTAATTTTCTTAAACGCAACAGATCGATGATCTATTTTATACTTCTGTAACAAACGCATTTCCCCAAAAGTTTTTTTTTTATTTTTTGGTATAAAAATAGGATCATAGCCAAAACCATTTTTACCTCTNGGTTCATTTGAAATGAAGCCNTCNACTTTTCCTTGAACAGAAACAATTTTTTTATCTAAAAAACAAATTGATAAAGCACAAACAAATCTTGCTTTAATTTTTTTCTTTTGCCAGTTTTTGTCTTTTTTAGAAAGTTCTTTATAAACTCTCTTTATAGCTTTTTTGAAATCTCCATTTTTTCCACCCCACCTTGCAGAGTAAATTCCCGGATCCTTGTTTAAGATATCTATTTCTAGCCCAGAGTCATCAGCCAAACATATTAATTTCGTTTTTTTCGAAAAGTATTTTGATTTAATGAGAGAGTTTTCCTCAAAAGTCAGACCATCTTCTCTTGGACTTTTAAGATTATAATCAGCAGTTGAGTAAATTTTTATATATTTGGGCAATAAATCTCTTATTTCCTTTAATTTACCCTTATTATTGGTCCCTATTAGTAATTTTAAGATTTTTGTCATTAATACCTAGCAATTTTTAAATTTCTTACCATATATGCTGACATGGAAAAAGAGGAAAACCTTAATCAAGACGATAATACAAAACAGTCTACTGAGGACAATAGCAACACTGAAAAGCTATCAAAAGAGAATCAAACTAATATTAACAAAGAAGAAACGAGAGCAGAGACTACTCCTGAAGAAAAAGTAAAAGAATTAGAAGATAAGCTTGCAAGAACTTTTGCTGAAATGGAAAATCAGAGACGAAGGTTTGAAAAAGAAAAAGATGATGCATTTGATTATGGTGGTTTTACTTTTGCCAAAGAAGCTCTAAATTTAATTGATAATTTAGAAAGATCAAAATTAATTTTAGAAAGTGATGAGGTTCTCAAAGGAACT
>JGI26261J51718_1000684_pt1 | contig 16356 bp, 13 predicted proteins | sample SaaInlV_135m_DNA_3_FD_51718 | JGI IMG/M metagenome (IMG submission 51718)
GGCATCCGGCATCTGTTTATGGATTTTGGGTTTGGTGAAGAGAGTTTTAATAGTGGCCGAATAAGCGCCTGGATCGCGGTAGTGGTGGCGGTTGTGTTAATTGCAGCATTAACGGGATGGGTGATCTTATGATGGCACTCTTGGCNCGATTTGCCCGCACAGGGCCCAGTGATTGGATCATTCAGCGCGTAACCGCAGTTGTTATGATGGCTTATCTCTTTTTCATCGTTGGCTATTTGATAGCCAATCCAGCATTAACCTACGGTCAATGGTCAGATCTCAATAGCCTACTGTCGATGCGCATATTCACTCTTTTCACCATAATGGCGGTTGCCTTCCATGCATGGATTGGAATGTGGAGTGTTTTAACTGACTACATTACCGTCAGATTGATGGGGCCAAAAGCGAATGGGCTCCGTAAAGGTTTGCAGGTAGGGCTGGGATTCATAATCCTGTTTTACCTGGCGTGGACAATCAAAATTCTCTGGGGACTTTAATTGAATGGGTAGTTTAAGAAAAATGAGTTTTGACGCTGTCATTGTTGGCGGCGGCGGGTCTGGCATGCGTGCAGCTCTCCAGTTAGCGCAATCAGGTTACAAAACAGCAGTTATTACCAAGGTTTTTCCCACGCGGTCTCACACAGTGTCTGCGCAAGGCGGTATCACATGTGCCATAGCCAGCGATGACCCCAATGACCAGTGGCAGTGGCACATGTATGACACGATTAAGGGGTCTGATTACATTGGTGATCAAGAGGCCATAGAATATATGTGTCAGACGGGCCCTGAGGCAATTTTTGAGCTTGAGCACATGGGTTTGCCATTTTCACGAACTGAGGAGGGGCGAATTTACCAGCGTCCCTTCGGTGGTCAATCAAAAGATTACGGTGCTGGTGGTCAGGCAGCGCGAACATGCGCGGCTGCGGACCGGACCGGTCACGCGTTGCTGCACACCCTGTACCAAGGAAATTTAAAGAACAAAACCGTCTTTCTGAATGAGTGGTTTGCCGTTGATATCGTCAAAAATNCTGACGGTGCAGTGGTTGGTGTTGTCGCTATCGATATTGAAACCGGAGAGTCTGTTTACGTGGAGTCAAAGGCTACAGTGTTCGCCACGGGTGGCGCTGGTCGTATTTATGCATCAACCACAAATGCGCACATTTGTACGGGCGATGGTGTTGGTATGGCATTGCGCGCGGGTTTCCCTGTCCAAGATATTGAGATGTGGCAGTTCCATCCCACCGGTATTCATGGTGCTGGAACACTGGTCACAGAGGGTTGCCGCGGAGAAGGCGGCTACCTCATTAACAAAGATGGCGAGCGTTTTATGGAGCGCTATGCGCCAAATGCCAAAGATCTCGCAGGTCGAGACGTTGTAGCCCGATCAATAGTGCTAGAAATTCTTGAAGGTCGAGGTTGTGGGCCTGATGGGGATCACGTGTACCTTAAGTTAGATCATCTTGGTGAAGAGATGCTCAATGCAAAACTGCCGGGTATTCTTGAGCTGTCTCGAACATTTGCCCATGCCGATCCGATTAAAGAGCCTATTCCTGTTGTACCTACGTGCCACTACATGATGGGTGGAATACCGACCAACGTTGATGGTCAGGCCCTAACGATCGATCGAGAGGGCAATGATCAGGTGATTGATGGTTTCTATGCCTGTGGTGAAGCAGCCTGTGTGTCGGTGCATGGCGCCAATCGTCTAGGCGGTAATTCACTCCTAGATTTAGTGGTATTCGGTCGCGCTTCAGGTATTTTTATTGAGAAGCAACTGAGTGAGGGTATCACCCTTAAAGAGGCAACTGAGGAAGACATTCAGCGAGCTATGGCCGGCTTGAATAGAATTAATCAGTCTTCTGATGGCGAAAACGCCGCTGTTTTACGCGCTGAGTTACAGACCATTATGCAGAACTATTTCGGTGTATTTCGGCGCGGCGATTACATGAAGAAGGGTATTGAAAAGCTTGATGATCTTCGTCTGCGGGTTGAAAATGTTTATCTTGGCGACAAGAGTAGCTCGTTCAATACAGCCAGNCTTGAGGCGCTCGAGCTGCAGAATTTGTTTGAAACAGCTTATGCAACAGCCATCTCTGCAGAAGGNCGTACCGAAAGTAGGGGCGCTCATGCTCGAGAAGACTTTCAGGAACGTGATGACGAGAACTGGCTGTGTCATTCTATTTACTTCCCGGGAAGTAAGGAGATTGGTAAGCGAGCAGTCAACTTTACCCTGAAAACGCGTGAACCCTTTGAACCTAAAATTCGTACCTATTAATATTGCGATGTGAGAGTCTAGATTTATGTTAAATGTGAGTATTTATCGCTACAACCCTGAAGTCGATGACGAGCCGTACATGCAGGATTTTCAGTTCGACACTGAGGGCAAAGACATCATGGTTTTGGACGTTCTTGAGAAACTTAAGATTCAGGACCCGTCATTGGTATTTCGGCGCTCATGTCGAGAAGGTGTGTGTGGTTCTGATGGTGTCAATATTTCGGGTAAGAATGGCTTGGCTTGCATCACCCCGTTGTCTGAAGCGGTTAAAGGGAATAAGTTAGTTATACGTCCTCTTCCAGGCTTGCCAGTGATCCGTGATTTAGTGATCGATATGAGTCAGTTTTACGCTCAGTATGAAAAAATACAGCCTTATATGATCAATAATTCGCCTGCACCAGCGATTGAGCGGTTACAAAGCCCAGAGGAGAGGGCTAAATTAGATGGTCTGTATGAGTGTATTCTGTGCGCTTGTTGCTCAACGGCTTGTCCCTCTTTTTGGTGGAATCCAGAAAAATTCATTGGTCCTTCGGGTTTATTGCAAGCCTATCGGTTTCTCGCCGATAGTCGAGACACCGCAACTGAAGAGCGGTTAGCTAGTTTAGGTGATCCATTCAGTGTTTTTCGGTGCCATGGCATCATGAATTGCGTGCAAGTTTGTCCAAAAGGGTTAAATCCTACTAAGGCGATTGGTCATATTCGCAATATGCTGATCCGCAGCGCGACATAATCGACTTAGGTATCTATAAAAGTGTATGTTTGCCCAGATTTTACTGGCAGTGGAGGGCTTAGACTATTAGAATGGCGGCAAAATCAGTAGCCACAAGGATATATCATTAATGCCCCAGGGCCCAATGGAGCAATTTCTTAGCTCCTCCCACTATTCCGGTGGAAATGCCGCCTATATCGAAGGGCTTTACGAGATCTACCTGCACGACCCAAATGGAGTTTCAGAGGAGTGGAGTGGTTTTTTTGACTCCCTTCCCCGGACTAATGGGTCAATAGCGCCTGATATATCGCACGACACAATTATTCAACACTTTGAGTTGCTTGGTCGGCGTCAAGCGCGACCAACAATTGCACCTGGTTCTGGTGGAATTCACCTAGAGCATGAGCGCAAGCAGGTTAAGGTTGTTCAGTTAATCAGCTCTTATCGTTTCCGTGGACATCAAAAAGCTAAGTTAGACCCCTTAGGTATTATGATTCGCGCGACTGTGGCTGATCTTGCGTTGCATTTCCATGGCTTAACTGAAGCGGATCTTGACACGACATTCCAAACCAGCCCCCTTTATATAGGTAAACAAGAAGCGACCTTGCGCGAGATAGTTGGTGCTCTTGAAGAGACCTACTGTGGTGACTTGGGTCCTGAATTCATGCACATCACTTCTTTTGCCGAGAAGCAGTGGTTGGCGCAACGTTTTGAGAGTGTTCGTTCCAAGCCAACCTATGGCGACGGTGCGCGTATTGATGTTCTTAATAGGCTGACGGCAGCAGAAGGGTTAGAGAAGCACCTCGATTCTAAGTATCCAGGCACTAAACGTTTTGGACTGGAGGGTGGAGAGAGTTTAATTCCTCTGCTTGATTGTTTGGTTAGGCGTTCTGGAGAGTATGGCGCTAAAGAAATTGTAATGGCGATGGCCCATCGGGGCAGGCTTAACGTCCTCGTTAACATTCTGGGTAAAAATCCCGCTGAAATGTTCGAAGAATTTGAAGGAAAACGCTTGGTTAACACCTCGGGTGACGTAAAGTATCACCAAGGTTTTTCCTCAAACGTGATGACCCCTGGTGGCGAAGTCCACATGGCGCTGGGTTTTAACCCGTCGCACTTAGAAATTTCTGGCCCTGTTGTTGTTGGTTCTGGTCGAGCCCGTCAAGATCGGCGCAATGACCCCACGGGTCAAAAAGTTGTGCCTATTTTAATGCATGGTGATGCGGCGTTTGCAGGGCAGGGCGTGGTGATGGAGACTTTTCAGCTATCCCAGACCCGAGCCTATAAAACCGGTGGTACCATCCATGTAGTAATCAACAATCAGGTTGGCTTTACCACCAGCCGCCAGGATGATGCGCGATCAACAGAATACTGCACTGATATTGCGAAGATGGTTGGCGCGCCTATTTTGCACGTTAATAGTGACAATCCTGATGCGGTGATGTTTGCCGCTATGTTGGCTACAGATTATCGATATGAGTTTGGTAAAGACGTGGTTATCGACTTGGTCTGTTATCGTCGTCGCGGACACAACGAGACTGATGAGCCATCATCTACTCAGCCTTTGATGTATGAAATTATTCGCAAGCATTCCACTACTAGGACGCTCTATGCACAAAAACTTGTGACTGAGGGTGTCCTTGAACAAGATCAAGCCAATGAAATGGCTAATGTCTATAGGGCAAGCCTTGATAAGGGTGAGTTCGTGGTACATAACTTGGTGCGAGAGCCAGACACTAGTTTGTTTGTGAATTGGTTACCTTATTTAGATCATGATTGGCGAGCGCCTGCAACGACAGCTATTGCGCTTAATGAGCTACAAGATATCGGCACTAAAATAACTTCAATTCCTGATGGGATTCAGGTTCAGCGGCAGGTAGCCAAGATTTATGACGATCGGCGCAAGATGGTAGGAGGGGCGTTACCTCTAAACTGGGGTATGGCCGAGCTTCTGGCGTACGGCACTCTCCTTCATGAAGGCTACCCTATTCGATTTACAGGTCAAGATATACGTCGTGGCACATTCTCTCATCGTCATGCGGTGGTGTTTAATCAAAAGGATGGCGATGCCTATCTTCCGCTGGCACATTTGTCGGAAGATCAGCCACGTTTTGATATTTATGACTCGGTGCTTTCAGAAGAGGCCGTGTTGGCGTTTGAGTATGGCTATGCGACAACTGCACCAGCCGGATTGATTATATGGGAAGCTCAATTTGGTGACTTTGCCAACGGCGCTCAGGTTGTGATTGATCAATTTATAGCCAGTGGCGAGCACAAGTGGGGTAGGTTATGCGGCCTAACTATGATGTTACCTCATGGGTTCGAGGGCCAGGGCCCTGAACACTCTTCGGCGCGGCTTGAGCGATTCTTACAGCTTAGTGCTGAGCATAATATGCAAATTTGCAATCCAACAACTCCAGCACAGATATTCCATTTGCTGCGCAGGCAAGCTATTCGTCCAATGCGCCGTCCTTTGATTATCATGAGCCCTAAGTGGATACTGCGCCATAAGTTAGCAACCTCATCGCTTGAAGAGCTTGCCCACGGCGAATTTTTCAATGTAATTGCAGGCACTACGGTTAAGCCTGCTGAGGTCAAGCGCGTCATCCTCTGTTCAGGGAAGGTCTATTACCATCTGTTTGAAGAGCATGAAGAAAGGGGTATTACTGATATTGCGCTCGTTCGTCTTGAGCAGTTGTACCCGTTCCCCGATCAGGAGTTAGATGCCGTTTTAGCACCTTATACTGGCTTAGAAAGTGCAGTTTGGTGCCAGGAAGAGCCTATGAATCAGGGCGCTTGGTATAGTAGCCAGCACCATATGCGTAATGCATTACAAAGATTGGACCCTAAGCTAAATCTCAACTATGCGGGCCGAATCGGCTCAGCCGCTCCTGCGAGCGGATATATGTCTGTTCACCTTGAAGAGCAGAAACAATTTATCGATAAAGCGTTGACCTTCGACGCTTAAACTAGGAATAGATTAATGGCCATTGAAATTAAGGCACCGACTTACCCAGAATCCGTACAAGAGGGGACACTGGCGGCTTGGCACAAGCAGCCCGGCGACAGCGTTGCTCGCGATGAGCTTATTGTTGATATTGAAACAGATAAAGTGGTCCTGGAGGTTGTTGCATCGGCTTCTGGCACCCTAACCAAGCTGCTTAAAGCTGAGGGCGATATAGTCCTTAGTAACGAAGTCTTAGCTCACATTGAAGAAGGTGAAGCGGCGGTATCTCCTGCAACAGTATTAGCTGTTCCTGAGCCTGATCATCAGGTGGGTGGTGCTTTGGTTAATCCGGCGGCAAAAAAACTAGCTGATGAACGTGATATTGATCTGTCGCAGGTTTCCGGCACGGGCAAAGGCGGGCGTATTACTAAAGAAGATGTCGTCAATTTTAGCCCTGCAGTGGTGTCTGTTGCGGCTGTAATCGTTCCGGCGGCATCAAAAGAGTCAGCAGCCCTAGAGCCTCTATTGCAAGACGGTGAACGAGTCGAGCGCCGAGTGCCTATGACCCGTATGCGCGCCCGTATTGCAGAGCGCCTTATGGATGTGACTCAGACAACCGCGTCATTGACTACTTTCAATGAAGTCGATATGTCAGCCATGATGAGCCTTCGCAAACAGTACCAGGACGAGTTCACTAAGATGCACAATGGCACTCGACTCGGCTTTATGGGCTTATTTGTCAAAGCTGCTGTAGAAGCGCTGAAGCGATTCCCGCTAGTAAATGCCTCTATTGACGGCTCCGATATCGTTTATCACGGCTATCAGGATATTGGCGTAGCGGTGTCAACCGAGCGTGGTTTGGTAGTGCCAGTTCTGCGGAATGCAGAAAATATGAGCATAGCTACGGTAGAAAATACGATTAGCACCTATGCGGGTAAGGCCCGCGATGGCAAGCTCACTATTGACGAAATGACCGGCGGCACCTTTACTATTACCAACGGCGGTGTCTATGGCTCGTTGATTTCAACGCCTATTCTTAATGCCCCTCAAGCAGCTATTTTGGGGATGCATAAGATTCAAGAGCGGCCCATGGCAGTTAACGGCGAAGTCGTGATTCGGCCGATGATGTATTTGGCATTGTCCTACGACCACCGTCTGATCGATGGCAAGGAAGCGGTACAGTTCTTGGTGGCAATCAAACAGTTGATCGAAGATCCTGCCAAGATTTTACTTGAGATTTAATCTGTAAATAAATGATATATATAGGTATATAGATGTCAGATAAGTATGATGTTGTTGTAATTGGTAGTGGCCCTGCTGGGTATGTTGCTGCGATTCGGGCTGCACAACTCGGGCTTAAAGCGGCTTGCATTGAGAAATGGAAAAACAATGAAGGAGCCGGTGTCAACGGTGGTACCTGCCTCAATGTTGGTTGTATTCCCTCAAAGGCGTTGCTAGACAGCTCTTATAAGTATCATGAAGCAGCAGAAGGCTTGGCGGTTCATGGTATCAGCACTGCGGGTGTTGAGATGGATATCCAAGCTATGCTTGGACGAAAAGACAAAATTGTTAAGCAGCTTACGGGTGGCATTGCGGGGCTGTTTAAAGCTAATGGCGTGACGGCACTCTATGGCACGGGCAAACTTCTTGCAGCTAAAAAGGTTGAATTGACCGACAACAATGGCGTTGTCTCTGTCATAGACGCAGAAAATGTAATTTTGGCTTCAGGCTCTTTGCCTATTGCCATTCCTGTTGCACCGGTTGATAACGACCTGATTCTTGATTCTACTGGAGCGCTGGAAATGGGCGAAGTACCAGAGCGTCTGGGCGTGATTGGTGCAGGTGTTATTGGTCTAGAGTTAGGCTCTGTCTGGGGTCGGCTAGGCTCTAAAGTGGTATTACTGGAAGCGCTTGACGACTTCTTGGCCATTATGGATAAAGCCATTGCAAAAGAATCTAAGAAAATCTTTACCAAGCAGGGTTTAGATATTCGTCTGGGTGCCCGCGTTACTGGTACGGAAATTAAAGGACGCGAAGTCGAGGTGACTTACAAAACAACGGCGGGTGAAGAGCTAAAGGAAACCTTTGATAAGCTTATCGTCTGCGTGGGTCGTCGACCATTCACGCAGGGGCTTCTTGCGCCAGGCAGCGGCGTTGATGTTGATGATCGTGGCTCCGTATATGTTAACGATTTTTGTGCAACTAATGCACCCGGGGTATACGCTGTGGGCGATTTAGTACGTGGCCCTATGCTTGCTCACAAAGGGTCAGAAGAGGGCGTGATGGTGGCAGAGCGCATTGCCGGTCACAAGGCCCAAATGAACTACGATATTGTCCCTAACGTAATTTATACTCACCCTGAAGTCGCTTCTGTCGGTCAGACTGAAGAGCAGGTTAAGGCTGCAGGGGAGCCTTATAACGTTGGTACGTTTCCATTCGTAGCGAGCGGTAGAGCGTTGGCGGCAAACGACACTGACGGAATGGTAAAAATCATTGCTCATGCTGATACTGATCGCATACTGGGTTGCCATATTGTTGGGCCAAGTGCTGCTGATTTAACTCAGCAAGTCGCTATAGCCATGGAATTTGGTTCCAGTGCAGAAGACTTAGGTATGATCGTGTTTGGCCATCCCACATTGTCTGAGGCAGTCCATGAGGCAGCGTTGGCAGTTAATGGCGGCGCCATTCATATTCCAAATCGTAAGCGACGCTAGAAAAATTAACTTTTTGTGCCCTGGGCTATTTGCTGAATAGCCTAGAGTACAATACAACCTAAACATTAACAGGAATCTATGTATGAACCTGCACGAATATCAAGGCAAACAGTTGTTTGCTGAATATGGTCTGCCAGTGTCCAAAGGCGTTGCGGCAGAAACAGTTCAGGAAGCCGTTGCGGCGGCNGACATTATTGGCGGCAATCGTTGGGTGGTAAAAGCCCAGGTGCATGCTGGCGGTCGCGGCAAGGCTGGCGGCGTTAAGTTAGTTAGTTCAAAAGCTGAAATTCAAGAGTTTTCTCGTAAATGGCTAGGTCGAAACCTCGTTACCTACCAAACAGATGCTAAAGGCCAGCCAGTGAGCCGTATTCTGGTTGAAACCTGCACTGACATTGATCAAGAATTGTATCTTGGCGCTGTGGTAGATCGCGGCACACGTCGTATAATCTTTATGGCCTCTACTGAGGGCGGTGTAGAGATTGAAAAGGTAGCAGAAGAAACTCCTGAAAAAATACTGAAGGCGACTATCGACCCTCTAACGGGCGCGCAGCCTTACCAAGGACGTGATCTAGCGTTTAAATTGGGCCTAAAAGGCGTTCAGGTTAAGCAATTTGTCAGCATCTTTATGGGTTTGGCTAAATTGTTCAAAGAGAAAGACCTTGAATTACTAGAAGTTAACCCATTGGTTATCACCGATGAAGGCAATCTGCACTGCTTAGATGCCAAAGTCATTATTGACGGCAACGCCCTGTATCGTCAGCCACAGATCAAAGAAATGCATGATTCCTCCCAGGAAGATACTCGCGAAGCACATGCCTCTGCATGGGACCTTAACTACGTAGCCCTTGAGGGCGCTATTGGTTGCATGGTTAACGGTGCTGGTTTGGCGATGGGCACCATGGATATTGTTAACCTGCACGGTGGTTCACCGGCCAACTTCCTTGATGTTGGGGGCGGCGCGACTAAAGAGCGTGTGGTTGAAGCGTTTAAAATTATTCTTTCAGACAGCAATGTTAAAGCCGTACTGATCAACATCTTCGGCGGTATTGTTCGTTGTGATCTGATCGCCGAAGGCGTGATCGGCGCAGTCCAAGAAGTGGGTGTGACCATTCCAGTGGTTGTTCGATTAGAAGGCAACAATGCGGACCTAGGAACTAAAAAACTGGCCGAATCTGGTCTTGCCATTATTGCTGCTACAAGCCTTACAGATGCAGCCCAACAGGTTGTTAAAGCCGCGGAGGGTAACTAAACATGTCTATCTTAATTAACAGTGACACCAAAGTTATCTGTCAGGGTTTTACTGGCGGGCAGGGTACCTTTCACTCAGAGCAAGCGATTGAATACGGCACAAAAATGGTTGGCGGTGTAACCCCCGGTAAGGGCGGCACAACGCACCTTGGACTGCCCGTGTTTAACACAGTGGCCGAAGCCGTTGCGGAAACAGGGGCAGAAGCCTCTGTTATCTACGTGCCGGCGCCATTTTGTAAAGACTCTATTCTTGAGGCTGCTTATTCGGGCCTTAAACTTGTAGTGTGTATTACTGAAGGCATTCCCACTCAAGACATGCTCGACTGTAAAGTCGTTTGCGACACCTTAGGCGTGCGCCTTATCGGGCCTAACTGCCCGGGTGTCATCACGCCAGGTGAATGTAAAATCGGCATTATGCCCGGTCATATCCATCTGCCAGGCAAAGTGGGCATTGTCTCGCGTTCTGGCACATTGACCTACGAAGCAGTCAAGCAGACTACCGACTACGGCTTTGGTCAATCTACCTGTGTGGGTATTGGCGGCGACCCGATTCCTGGGTCAAGCTTTATCGACATCTTGGCGCTGTTTGAAAAAGATCTAGCCACCGAAGCCATTGTTATGATCGGCGAAATTGGCGGCACGGCAGAAGAAGAAGCCGCAGCCTACATCAAAACCAACGTCACTAAGCCAGTTGTCTCTTACATTGCTGGTGTAACAGCCCCGGCAGGTAAGCGTATGGGCCATGCAGGTGCTATCGTTTCAGGGGGTAAAGGCACAGCTGATGAGAAGTTCGCAGCCCTTGAAGATGCCGGTGTTAAAACTGTGCGTAGCCTTGCTGAGATTGGTAATGGTCTGAAAGAAATTACCGGCTGGTAAGATTATTTGGCGGTTAAATAGTTAATAAAAAAAGCGGCCTGCGGGCCGCTTTTTTTATGCATAACTGAACAAAATTCAAATCATTCTTCACTGCTTATAATGCCTGTATATTGCGGTGGCGTGGGTCCTGAATATCTTTCTTTTGGAATACAGTAAACGATCGCTGCACCTAAGATGATTTTCACAATCGCTCCTGGCCAAAAGGGGAAAAACCCATACTCTAAAGCTTTTTCAAANCCGTATAAAAACGATAGTTGAGCAATTCCGCAGGTTAAAATTACCGCAGTTCCAATAGTCATGGCCGTTAAACTATCGACGAAGCTTTGCCCATAGCCGTTCTCTTGCAGGGCGCCACAGACATAACCGCCGACTAAAAAACCATACAAAAATCCGCCACTGCCTCCCATCAATGTTTCTATTCCCGACGCACCTTTTGCAAAAATAGGCAAACCCACTAATCCTAAAATCAAATAAAGTGCGATGGCAAGTAATCCTCTTTTTCGCCCCAGTACAAATCCTACGACCAGCACTGCAAGGCTTTGTCCGGTGATTGGGATTCCACCGCCTTTCCATGGAAAATCAAACGCAATCATTGCCCCTAGAGAAATGAATATCAGGGCTAAGCCAACCATCAAATTATCCCTATTAGTCATCATTAAAAAAGGCCTTTTGGTGTAACTTATGAATGAGTAGCGGGTGTTTTTAATTTGGGAGTCATGAGGTACTTGGATCCCAGCGCATAAATCATTAACCCAGCGAGCGCGATGGCCGAGGCTGTTGCTATGGACGTATTAAGCATGGCGTGTGCAGGTTGGGTTTGCGCTAAAAAGTCGATGCTCCACTCTGCGGCTAGGTAGTTGGTTAGATAGCCAAAGGCAAAGCCAACCCCGACAACACTGCCAAGGTAGGCCGTCAGGGCTCGATTGCCTAGCTCACGTTTGACTAGGCCCATGGTAGCGATGTTAGTGGCAGGCCCAATCAGCATAAAGACTAATGTGGCACCTGGGGATACGCCGGAAAATAACAGCCCAGCGGCAATAGGGGTTGAGGCTAGGGCGCAGATGTACATAGGTACGCCAATTAGAGCCATGACCACAAAGGCCATAAAGCCATCACCCCACTGGGCTAAAAATTCGGTGGGTACATAGGTTTTAACCACTGCGGCAATGCCCAAGCCAATCAGCAGCCACAGGCTGATATCTTTGATGAGATCGACAAAGGTGAACTTCATGCTGTCTTTTAGGCGAGTCGCCAGAGTTTCAGGTGCACTAGCTTCGACATTGGTTTGACTGCAGCAGCTTGGCTCGGGTTCTGGGGCTTTACTGGCACAGCACGATTGAACCAGCTCTGAGGTGATTGGCGCCGGCTCGTCTTTGTCGGCGCCTACCAGCAAACCAGCGGTGATTGCAGTGGAAATAGCGGCAATGGGGCGAATAACGGCCATAAATGGCCCTAGCATCGCGTAAGAGACGGTTACTGAGTCCACGCCTGTCTCTGGTGTAGATATCAGGAAAGAGGTGGTTGCGGCCTTAGAGGCGCCACTGCGGCGTAGGCCAAGGGCTGCTGGAATCACTCCGCAGGAGCAAAGAGGCAGGGGCGCTCCTAGAAGGGATGCTTTGACTGTGGCCATTAAGCCCGGTTCGCCAAGATGTTTAGCGAGTAGCTCGCTGGGCACAAAAGCCTTCATGAGCCCTGCAACGGTAAAGCCCATGAGTAGCCAAGGCGCTGACTCGATAAATAGACCGATAAAATGTTCAATTAAAGACATGCTTTTCTACCTATTTTGGACACTTAAAGCCCCTAAAATGGTGCAGTGGGTGGCCGGCTCATCGCCGCCACAGCAGGCATTGCTTAGCGTTTTTAATGACTGCTTAATCTTTTCCATTTCACCCAGGCGCTGATTAACCACTTGTATTTTATTGTCAACAAATTGCTTTACATCATGACAAGACTTGTCATCTTTGGTGACTTCTAATTCTAGTAACTGATGTATTTCGTTTAGCGTAAAGCCGACTTCTTTCGCGCTCAGTATAAAACTAATACGATACACGTCCGTTTCAGAATACAGACGATAACCAGAGTCAGTGCGGGTGTCTGGCGTAATTAGGCCGTGTTTTTCGTAGAACCGTAGAGTGTCTCTCGAGACGCCGGCTAGGCTCGCTAATGCGCCAATTTTAAGCATCGTATTTGCCTCCATGTCCTCAGTATAAAGGGTGGAGTATAGTCCAAGGTCAAGGGTCTTAACAAACGACCCTTTTTCTGATTAGAGCGCTAAGCGCTTTTGACGGTTGATTCTTTGTGCTGGCTGAATTGCAGAGCGGTATCAGCACCTAACGGTTGATTAAATAATGTGCGATCTCTACGGAAGTCTTGAGTGTTCACCCAGGGCTCTCGATTACCCTGTTTGGGGAATAGGTGCATCACTCGCTGCAGGTAACCTGCAGGGAAATCAGCGATCCAGTTTCGTNCCGGCATGTCGAGCAAGNCTGCTGGTACTATAGGNACAACGCTCGTGGTATTGGTGTCAGCCATATGATTAAGCGTTTTGCAGACCCACTCTGCAGTTAGGTCTGCGCGCAGTGTCCAGGAAGCGTTAATGTAGCCAAAGGTGGAGACCATGTTGGGCACGTCAGAGACCATTAGTCCTTTGTAGGTCCAGAGTTTAGCAAAGTCTACAATATTTCCATCGACCGTTATCTCAGCGCCACCCATCATGACAAGTTGCAAGCCTGTGGCACTGACAATGATGTCGGCGTCAAGGTGCTCACCCGATTTAAGCTGAATGCCATTCTCTGTAAAGGTGTCGATATGATCAGTCACCACGGCGGCACTGCCATTTTTTATAGCGGTGAATAGGTCACTGTCAGGGACTAGACACAGGCGTTGGTCCCAAGGGTTGTAGCTGGGGGTAAAATGTTTGTCGACATCGTAGTCGGGACCGAGCTCTTTGCGCACCATATCAAGCAGTGTCTTTTTGACTTTCTCTGGGTTTTTTCGCGTGCGCTTGTAGATGTACTCTTGGAATCGCGTGTTGCGCAAGCGTGTTAGGGCATAAGCCCAGCTATGTGGCAGTAACTTGCGCAATCCATTGGCAAACCAGTCCTCGGAGGGCCGCGAGATAATATAAGTGGGTGAGCGTTGCAGCATGGTCACGCAAGCAGCTTTTTCCGCCATCGATGGTACTAGCGTAACCGCCGTTGCTCCCGAGCCGATGACAACGATCTTTTTATTTTCATAGTTTACATCTTCGGGCCAAAACTGAGGGTGTATAAGTTTGCCCTTAAAGGCGTCAGTTGTTGGAAACTTAGGGTCATGAGCCTGCTCATAGCTATAATAACCTGCACACATATGCAAGAAGTTACAGCTGATTTTTACCGACTTACCAGTGTCTGTCTGAGCTATGGTTAGGGTCCAAAGGCTAGTCTCACTGTCCCAATTAGCCCCAGTTAGCTTACTGTTATAGCGAATTTTTTCTTCAATTTTATTATCAGTGGCTGTCTCGCGGACATACTTAAGAATCGAAGGTCCATCGGCAATGGCTTTGGCGCTATTCCACGGTTTGAAACTATAGCCTAGAGTATGCATGTCACTGTCTGAACGAACACCAGGATAACGAAAAAGATCCCAGGTACCACCAATAGCAGTACGGCTCTCCAAAATTAGGTAGTTATGGTTTGGGCACTTCTTAGTGAGGTGGTAAGCGGCGCCAATTCCTGAGAGGCCAGCACCAACAATGACGACATCAGTATGCTCAATTTGCATTTTTATAGTTATCTCTCGATTTTTATCGTTAGTAGTTTAAAGGCTTTTTATTTCTCATCAGTGTTAGAGGTATCTGAAACAGCGGAAATACCCTGTCATAGTTCATAGGGAACAGTCGCTGCGACAAATCCATAAGCTTGGCATCTGCACCAACAAAAATGCGCATACGGTTCTTAAGCACACCTTTCAGGATGATATTAGATGCNCGACTCGGATGCATGCCGTTATTGCGGAAGAAATCTGCCATTTCCTCCTGGGTGGTCCCTACGCCTATAAGCTTGCCCATCATTTGCTGCATTGGATTGACGGCGTCTTCGCGCTTATTCATACGAGCATTGGTGACAATGTTGGTACCAATGTGGCCGGGGTGTACGCAGTGTATTTGCACGTTACTGTCTTTGAGTTCCTTGGCTAGGCACTCTGTAAAGCCGCGCACAGCAAATTTTGCAGTGTGATAAACCGACTGATTGGGTACAGTAATCATGCCAAAAATTGAGGACGTATTGATTAAGGCCGCTTCAGGCCGTTGTTGCAGGTGCGGCAAGAAAGCGCGAGTAGAATTAATAACACCCTGCAAGTTGATGTTCATTACCCAATCCCAATCTGTCTCAGACATACCCTCAAAGGTAGAGTCGACGGTGACTCCCGCATTGTTAAAGACCAAGTCCACCTGTCCGTGTTGCTCTAGTACTTCAGCGGGTAGGGCCTCAACGGCCGCTTTATCTGCAACATCCAGAACATGGGCGGAAATACTAACGCCATAGTCTGCCATCATGGTGTGAGTTTCGGTTAGAGTCGTTTCATTAATCTCGCAGATAGCGATATTAGCGCCAGCTTTTGCCAGTAATATGGCTAGGTAACGTCCCATGCCTGATCCGGCACCAGTGATCACCGCAACCTTGTTTGAAAAACTTCTCATTAAATAGCTACCCTCATTTTTATAGTTTTATACGATTAGCTTTATGCAAATGATAGAGCTATTGCGGTATAGCCCTTTCAGATAACAGGGTTATATTATTATGGCGTAGGCTATGCCATTTTGTAAACCGTCTATTTAAACCTGCTTTAACAGTATATTTAACACAGTAACCGCTTTCATTAAGCTTACTTGAAATTTCGTGAGCGTATGATCGTTTTATAGAGTAGCTCACTGCAGTCGGTGGGCTTTTGGCTTAAAAGACCTGCTAGTTAAGATGATGGCTTTCTCCACGCGCTCTTAAGTATGTACCAGATCCTGGTCACCAGTGACCACTTATCCTAAGATTGTGCAAATAGTAGAGTAGAGTTTTCTTGGCCCAAACCGGCGAAAAGGATCACTAGTTGGGTAGCCACTAGTATCCGGCTTGTTCCCCATCTGATGTCGCCTGTTTGAATTGGTTGGCCAGTTGACGGGTTGCATTACTCAGTAGCGCTGCATCTACCCCCACACCGACAAAGTTAGCTCCTTTTTCCACATAGCGTCGAGCCAGTGCTTCATCTACTGCCAAAATTCCCGCCGCTTTACCCGCGGTGAGTATGGTTTCAAGTCCGCTTTCAATGGCGGAGACCACATCGGGGTGGCCTGGGTTTCCGATATGACCCATTGATGCAGATAAGTCAGAGGGTCCAATAAATACCCCGTCGATGCCTTCAACGGCTACGATCTCATCAAGATTTTGCAGAGCCACTTTTGTTTCTACCTGCACGAGGAGGCAGATTTCTTCGTTAGCTCTGTGCAAATAATTGTCTACGCGATTCCAGCGAGCGGCGCGGGACATTGATGTTCCTAGCCCCCGAATTCCATCGGGGGGGTAGCGCACATCCTGAACAAGTTGTTTAGCCTGATC
>JGI26261J51718_1000697_pt1 | contig 16135 bp, 16 predicted proteins | sample SaaInlV_135m_DNA_3_FD_51718 | JGI IMG/M metagenome (IMG submission 51718)
TTTATATTAAACTGCTCATCAGCAAGTACGTATATATCCTTTTCTAAACGAAGTAACTTCTTATCTATTTTACTTGAAAGTTCTGTCAAATGTTTTCTGTCAATATAAACACCATTTAATTCGATTTCGGCAAGAACTTCTAACAAAGGTAACTCAATCTCCTTATACAACTTAAGCGTACTATCTTTAAGTTGAGGTTGCAGTTTCCCCTTAAGCCTCCAAGTCATATCAGAATCTTCAGCAGCGTATTCCGTCGCACGATCAACTTCAATCTCATCAAAACCAATTTCCTTAGTACCGGTTCCCGTCATTTCTTTATATGTTAAATTTTTGTGCCCAAAATACTCCATGGTCAGCGCATCTAAGCCATGGCCTCGACTTGATGGATTAAGAAGATAAGAAGCAATCATTGTGTCAAAGTCCACACCACCTAAGGCAATACCTTCATTGGACATAACGATTAGGTCATATTTTATATTGTGACCACATTTTTTAATGCTCTTATCTTCAAAAATCTGTTTTAATTTTTCACGCACCACTTCAAATTCTAATTGTTCAGGAGCCCCCAAGTACCTATGGGCCAAAGGAAGATAAAAGGCATTACCACCTTCAAATGAAAATGAAATACCAACCAACCTCGCCCAGACTGGCCGCTTACTTGTGGTTTCAACATCAAATGCGAATGATTTTTTCTTTGCCAAGGATTCAATAAGATCGTTGAATGATTTCTCAGTCAGGATAGTTTTATACTCTGAACGATCTACCTCAAGAGAGTTAGCAGTTCCATCCTGCATTCCTTCAAGGAAGGATACAAACTCAAATTCTTCGAACATTTTTTTGAGTTTAACGCTGTCAATTTTACCCAGTATCATTAAATCCGAATTAAATTCTAAGTCCATTTCAGTGTCAATAGAAACAAGCTCACGGCTCATAAAAGCATTCTCTTTATCTCGCTCTAACTTCTCTTTAAGATTTTTCTTTTCGACTTCATCAATCCGTTTATATAAAGACTCTATAGAGCCAAATTTTCGAATTAATTCGGCTGCTGTTTTTGGACCAACGCCTTTCACCCCAGGGATATGATCACTGGAGTCACCCATCAAACCCATTACCTCGACAACCTTGTCTGCCTGTACGCCAAATTTTTCTGCAACTTCTTTATCCATGAATTTTTTATTTTTCATGGTATCCAACATATAAATATGTGGTGATATAAGTTGCATCATGTCTTTGTCGCCACTGACTATAACTATATCTAGCCCCTTCTGTTGTCCCTTTTTAGCTAACGTCCCAATGATATCATCAGCCTCAAAACCAGGGCGACGTATACTCGATAGTCCATATGCTGTCACAAGGGGCTCGAAATAAGGGAATTGCCTAGAAAGTTCTTCGGGAGGCGCGTCCCGATTAGCCTTATAATTCGGATATAACTTGTGGCGGAATGTTTTATCGGGACTGTCAAATGCTACAACAAGATAATCCGGTTTTTCATCTCGGATCACTTTTTGCAACATATTTATAAATCCGTACAACGCATTTGTTGGAAATCCATTGGATGTGGAAAGCTGCTGTCGTACACCAAAAAAAGCACGGAAGATGTAAGAAGACCCATCTATCAAGTAAAGTTTTTTACGCTTGGACATAAGAAAAAGTATTAATAAATATTTTGATACGGGCAACACCAGGGCTACAGTTAAGCTAACAGCATAAAATTCAGCAACTTGAATTGATGAGTAAAATTAATTATGCTAGTATGTGCTACTTACCTCACACCCTAAGGGCTTTTAAAAATAGATAGTTAAACAACGTTATGATCAAAGACAAGAGTATCTTGAAAAGCAGAGAAATTCAAGATCGTGCACTTTTAAAAACAGCTAAGCGAGTCTTAAAAGTTGAAAGCGATTCAGTGGCCGCCCTAGCTAAGCGCCTTGGGGCGGATTTTACAAAAACTGTACATGCATTAGGAGATGGGAAGGGACGGTTGATCATAACAGGGATGGGTAAATCTGGGCTAATTGGTCAAAAAATTGCTGCGACTATGTCCAGCGTAGGATTGTCTACAATTTATATGCACGCGGCAGAGGCAATTCACGGTGACTTAGGCCTGATTTCCCAGAATGATACTATCCTTGCATTATCGAACAGTGGAGAGACTGAGGAAATCATAAAACTCCTACCTGCCCTAAAACGTCTTAATTGCACACTTATAGCAATCACAGGAAATCTTAAGTCTACATTAGCTGTACGCAGTGACTTCGTACTTGATGTTGGTGTTAAAGAAGAAGCTGGCGGAAATGGGCTTCTACCAACATCAAGTACGACAGCAATGGTGGCCATGGGAGATGCCCTAGTGGTTGCATACCTCGAGTTGCATGGGTTTGAAGATGAGGTTTTTGCACACAACCACCCAGGTGGAAGCCTTGGAAAAAAAATGCTTACTACCATCGGAGATTTAATGCATACGGGGGATCAGGTNCCCATNGTTTACGAAAACTCGGATCTATCGGTGATCATTTCAGAAATGACTCAAAAGCGACTTGGTGTCACTCTGATTACAAATAAAAAGAAGCAACTCAAAGGAATTATCACAGATGGCGATCTACGGCGAATGATTGAGGATAAAAAAGATATTTCAAAAATTCGTGCTCTGGATCTATCTAAAAGCTTTCCAAAGTGGTTAGAACATAATAACTTAGCCACAAAAGCAGTGCAGCTTATGGAAAAACATACGATCACTTCGTTGGTTGTCAGTNCAAATGGGAAAAAAATTGATGGAATTATCCACCTACATGANCTCTTGAAAGCAGGAATTATTTAATATTAAAAGTACTNAAAAACTGCAACCATTCAAANCTAAACGATATAGCACAAANCACAAAAAACTCTTTTTTAAACAACCGAACTGAAGCTATGACTGGTAATGAGCTTAGANAAAAATTCNTAAAATACTTTGAAGACAAAAAACACACTCGAATTCAAAGTTATCCTCTCGTCCCCCGNAACGACCCAAGCCTATTATTTACAAATGCTGGCATGGTCCAGTTCAAAAATATTTTTCTAGGTGAAGAAATAAGTGTAAATAAAAGAGCTGTATCGGTACAAAAATGCGTCCGAGCAGGAGGAAAACACAATGACTTAGAAATGGTTGGTCGAACCGCAAGACATCATACTTTTTTTGAGATGCTTGGAAATTTTTCGTTTGGTGATTATTTTAAAAAAGACGCAATTAAATATGGGTGGGATTTCCTAACCAACGTGGTCGGTTTACCTAAGGATAAGTTATATATTTCTGTATACACGGATGACAAGGAGGCGTTCGATATTTGGAATCAGGAAATTGGGATCCCAACTGACCGCATAATCCGGCTTGGAGAAAAAGACAACTTCTGGTCAATGGGTAATACAGGTCCATGCGGTCCCTGCTCAGAAATTCATATTGATCAAGGAGAAGCCGTTGGATGCGGGAACCTAACTTGCGCCGTCGGTTGCGATTGTGATCGCTACCTTGAAATATGGAACCTGGTTTTCATGCAATACAATCGTGATGAGTCTGGGCACCTAACGCCTTTACCAAATCCATGCATAGACACGGGAATGGGTTTAGAACGACTAGCAGCGGTAACTCAAGGAAAGCTTTCAAACTACGACTGCGATCTTCTAATGAGTATCATAAAAGAAGTCTGCAGAGTAACCGGAAAAACTTACGGCTTTAGTAAAGAAGATGACGTTTCGATTCGAGTCATAACAGACCATGCAAGAGCAGTTGCTTTTCTGATTGGAGATGGAGTCCTTCCCTCAAATGAAGGGAGAGGCTATGTAGTTAGAAGGATTATTAGACGTGCGCTGAGACACGGAAAACTTCTTGAACAAACTGACCCGTTTTTTTTCCAAATTACAAATTATGTGGCAGAATTTTTTTCTGATGCTTATCCTGACTTTAAACAAAATTCAGCTTTTATCCACCGAGTAGTCCAAAACGAAGAATCAAATTTTTCAAATACTCTAAATTTTGGGATGCAACGCATGGAAGAAATTCTCAACCATGTTCGCAAAGAAAAACTCACACACATCCCAGGTGATGAAGTTTTCAAACTATATGATACTTTTGGGTTTCCCGTCGATTTGGCAGAAGAATACGGAAAAGAAATTGGTCTGTCCCTAGATATGGATGGGTTCAATAAAGCCATGAAAGAACAAAAAAGAAAGCAATGGCTTCATGGAAAGGCTCAGGAGATAAATCAGTCTCTCCATTCTTTAATAACTTCATAAAAACTGAAGCTCCAACTCGTTTCCTAGGATACGATAAGACTTTGGCAGAAGGGAAAATTTTAGCGATTCTGAAAGACTCAAAACCTATCAATTCAGCCGATGAAGGTGAAGAAGTTGAACTATTAATGAACCAAACTCCGTTTTATGGAGAATCAGGTGGTCAAATTGGAGATTCAGGTATTGCATGGAACAAAGTGGCCCAACTAAATATCAGCAACTCAACTAAGCCAACTTCAGAACTTACTATTCATCACGCAAAAATCAATCAGGGGACAATAAAAAGATTAGATACATTGACATTAAAAGTAGACTCGGGAGGAAGATTGGAAACAACGTTGCATCACTCAGCAACTCACTTGCTTCACGCTTCGCTAAAAGAAGTGTTAGGAGATCATATTAAGCAAGCTGGGTCGTTGGTAACCGCTAACCGACTAAGGTTTGACTACACTCATTTTTCACCACTGAGTCAAACGGAAAAATATAGAATTGAAGAACAGGTTAATCAGAAAATACGTGAAAACTTAACTATTAAAACTTGCGAACTACCAATAGAAAAAGCTGTCAAAGAGGGCGCCGTTGCCCTATTTGGAGAAAAATATGAGGATAATGTCAGAGTAGTGTCAATGGGAGGTTTTAGCAAAGAACTTTGCGGAGGAACACACGCAACTGCAACTGGAAATATTGGCTTATTTAAAATAGTATCAGAGGGAGGTATTGCTTCTGGAGTAAGACGCATAGAAGCTGTGGCGGGAAAATCTGCTTATTTTAGTATGCAGGATGAAAACAAGACTCTAACTTCAATTCGTTCCATTTTAAAAGTATCACCAGAGTATGAAATTAGTAGAATAAAAAAAATTATTGAGAAATCACGAGAAATGGAAAAAGAAATTAGCCTCCTGAAAGAAAAACTGGTCAGCGGCGAAGGGTCAGACCTCAAGAATGACACTCAAAAAGTTGGTAACATATCTCTACTGGTTAAGCAATTTGAAGGAATGGATGCCAAGACTTTGCGGTCATTCATCGATAATGCAAAAAATAGAATTAAGTCTGGAATTGTAATCGTTGGGTCTGCTACAAATGGAAAAGTTTTGCTTGCAGCTGGCGTGACAAAAGATTTGGAAAAAAGTTTTCATGCGGGGAATATACTAAAAGACATCTCTAGTATAGTCGGTGGAAGCGGTGGCGGAAGATCAGATATGGCTCAAGCAGGTGGTATTCATATAGAAAAATTAGGAGAAGCTCTGGATAGAGCAAGAGAAATGATACATAATCATTAACTATGAGTTGCTAGTTTTTTTAATCTTCACATGATAATTTGTAGAATTCTTAAAAAAATCATCAGCACGTTTCGGTGGATCGATTAACTTACCCCAACGGGGTCACAAACAAATGGATTAGCTATGGAAAAAAATAAAAAAGAAGAACTTGATAAAAAGTGGAATTCTATTGTTTTAAGAGCCCTAAGTGACGAGGAATTCAAGAAAGAACTCATAAAAGATCCTGCTAACGTTATGGTTAAAAATGGACTCAACATACCCGAAGGTTGCAAGGTTGGGGAAACCTCTACCAAAACTGCTGGTCTTCAACTACCACCTAATGCCTCTGAGGATGTTAAGGAAGAGGCAACCTGGTGGAAGTGGCGATTAGAAATGACCCATGACTTTGGAAAGGATGAACAAAAAAGTTCCGGTTTGGCCTCTGGTGGTGCACCCTTAATGGATGCTACTCCAGAAATGTAGTCACAAAGGTAAAAATTTATTTTTCACTTTCCGTTCAATCTTCACAGTTCAATTCTATAATCTTTGGAACTAATTTGAGCGAGGGGTCGTCCTCTCTCACCTGGATATATCTGGCCTGAGTTCAACCCTTATATCCTCAGCAATCCATTTTTTAAGAACATTTGCAGTTAGTGCTGTGTTTCTTTTAGCCATCTCCTCAGCATACATTTTCATCCAAGCTGGGTTTTCTGGACCCATTATTATTTTTTTAGGTTTTGGTTGCTTTTGGAGTGGATCAGTTTTCGGTTCGTTCTTAACAACCGGTTTGTAAGTAGCTGCTAGCAACAATACAAAACCAAAAGTAATCAAAACAGTTATCAAAATAGTGTTCATTTAGTTTGAGGCCCTTTCATAATGTGCAATAATTTATGTGCCTCTTATCGACAATACCGAAAACATCCTTAAGGAAAAAATTAAGCCTTTTTTGCAGAATATTTTATAATTTTTGCCAAAAATCAATAAATAAATACTCATAAAATATTTTCTGGTTATTACTGAATATGGGTATAGCATGGCTTGGATATCAATGAATGTTAAACATCCATTAACTAAATCAACATATCGATTAAAATGAATAGACGACAGGTTTTTCTAACGATTCTTATACCAACTTTAGGTGCTATCGCTATGTGGTATTTGTACCAGGGGGCTTTTTAAGTAAACGTGTAAAAATTATTTTACTCCCAAAAACATTTGATAGTAATTAAATTAAAAACGAATTATTGAAGAAGGTCGACTTAAAAAATACTTTAATGATGAAGGTATATACGCCTGTAGCTCAGTTGGATAGAGCGTTGGTTTCCGGAACCAAAAGTCGGAGGTTCGAGTCCTCTCAGGCGTACCATATTGTCTACAATAAAGACATTAGTCAATCTACCCTACCCAATCCCAGAACATATAAACAATGACTAAGGAAAAATTATTAAAAATCATACAAGCAGCGAAAGTAAATTACCGTACATCACTAACATTGGGGGATAGTAAAATTAAAGAGCTACCATCAGAGATAGGTGAACTTAAAAATCTAATGGATCTTGATATGAGCCGCAATGAACTTGAAACGCTCCCCTCTGAAATAAATAACCTTAAAAAACTGAAACGACTAGGGTTAAATTATCAAAAGTTTAACTCATTTCCAGTCGCAATCTGTTCTCTAAAAAAACTCGGCGAATTATACTTAAGAGGAAATAAAATAACAGAAGTACCACCGGAAATTGGCGACTTAAAAAATCTGACTGGACTCGATCTAAGGGGAAACCGCATAACGCACTTACCCAAAGAAATAATTCAGTTAAAACACCTTAAACTATTATTTTTAGATGGAAATCCTCTGGTTGAGCCACCGTTAGAGATTGTAGTAAAAGGAAAGGATGCAATCTTTAGTTATTTTCGTACTAAGTACACCAACACAACCAACATACAACCTAGCCAACCCAACTCACTAAATACACAATCACTTGAAGATGTAACTTTATATACAAAACAAAGATAAACCATTCATTCAAAACGACACATTATTATTTGATCTAAACATTATGATAAGGTTTAATTACATAAACGTTTTAAATTAATTTTTTTCGGAGACCTAGGTGAGCAAAAAACACTGGTACCTTTTATCATTGGTTGGGAAGGATCGCCCTGGCATCGTTGCAAAATTAAGCGCCGGATTATGTAAAAATGGCTGTAACCTTGGGGATTCTTCCATGGCTCGCCTGGGAGATAACTTTGTTATAATGATTGCCGTACAATTTGAGGGTTCTCAAGAAGCATTGAGCAATATTGTTTCTCCTTTAGCGGGTTCGATGGGTCTAAAGCAAAACTTAATGGAAATCGAAGAAGGGACTCATGACATAGAGCCAGACGTCAGAATAAATATTTATTCAGACGAGCGAATGGGTATTATTGACGATGTCACTAGCATGTTGACTGAGTCTGGGCTAAACATTCTATCCCTTGAGTCTAACCTTAGCAGCAATCAACCCAACAACGCGTACTCTATTCATATTGAAGGAACCGTGTCCGAAGGAATTACCCCTCTATACGAAGTGCTTGATCGCCTATCAGATGAAAAAAATATTCAGTCACAACTTATTCCTATAAATTCGCAGGTGGTATAAACGGACCATCAAAGGTGAGGAACGCCTATTTTCTAGGTCGTTTGTAAACATGGGTGGCCCTCCCCAATGATACATCTGCCGATTCCATAATAGTTTCAGACAAAGTAGGATGGGGGTGGATGCAGTGAGACAAGTCGTCCGCTTTGGCTCCCATGTTAATAGCAAGAACTCCTTCAGCAATAAGTTCACCTGCTCCGTAACCCACGATTCCGACACCAAGCACACGTTTAGACTCAGGTTGCAAAATCAACTTAGTCGATCCTTCAGTTCGGCCCAAAGTATGAGCCCTACCCGAGGCTCTCCATGGGAATTTCGCCACCTCAAATTTAAGGCTCTTCTTTCTAGCTTCTGACTCAGTCAATCCGCACCAAGCAATCTCTGGATCAGTAAAGACAACCGCTGGAATAACGGTGTCTTCAGTAACTCCCTTGCCCATAAGACCATCAATCGCAATCCGCGCTTCATGTGATGCCTTATGCGCAAGCATAGGTTCTCCCGAAATATCACCTATTGCCAAAATTGCTGAGTCAGACGTCTGTCCTTTTAAGTCAACTTTAACAAAACCATTACTATCTAGTTCAACTTTGGTGTTTTCGATTCCTATTTCATCTGTATTAGGGCGACGCCCTACTGATAAGAGTACACGGTCGAAACTTTCTTCTTTTGATTCATTAACGGACGCCAGTGTGACATACCCTAATTTTCCACTTTCACGAATTGATACAACCTCTGTACCAAGATAAACCGACTCAAATTCATTGAATAATTTTTCTTGCAATGGACGAACCAAGTCTCGGTCAACTTCAGGCAACAATCCATCTTTGAATTCAACAATGGTAACGCGACTACCCAATGCAGAATAAACTGTACCCATCTCTAAACCTATATAACCTCCTCCTACAACAAGTAATTTCTCTGGAATAGAAGATAATGAAAGTGCTTCTGTCGAATCCATTACCACTGATTTACTATCAACAAATTGATCAGGAACAACAGGTCGTGACCCAGTGGCGATTACACAACGGTCAAATACTATAGATTGGCTTCCAAAGATTTTAATTGTATTAGANTTTACAAAAACTCCCCGGCCGGTAACGTAAGTAATACCNCGTTGTTTACACAGTTGACCTAAACCATCAGAAACCTTCGAAACAATTCCTTCTTTCCAATCATTTAGGATTTTTAAATCAATGTGGGGAATATTAAAGTCAATTCCAAAGTCTTTTGCCTGTCGTATTTTTGCCATCAACCCTGAAACATGAAGAAGGGCTTTTGAAGGGATGCATCCTCTATGAAGGCAAACCCCTCCAAGCTTATCACTTGCATCTACAAGCGTGACCTTGTAACCTTGATCAGCTGCATAAAAAGCAGCCGAATATCCGCCAGGACCGGCTCCAAGTACAACAAGATGNACGTTACTCATTTATTTTTCTCTGAATGAATTTATAAAACACAAAACGTGATGTGTTTAACGATGACGTTTGCGGCTGATTTGTTCCCACTTCTTTGCTGGTGATTTCTTCCTGATTTTATTTAAGATATAACTAAACAACCATTGCGCATCTTCTTGACTGGTGTATGTACCTCGTAAACGAGCAATCGTTTTTTGCTCGACATCAAGAAATGGACGCAACTGATTACCCCATTTTTTAACTATTTGCAAATTACTAAGATTTGATGACTGTTTTTCGCCTGGCAAGTAATTTTTCTTAAAAATATTTTTTCTTTTACTATTTGAGGTATGTTCTTCTGTGATCAAAGGAGGTAGTTTTTTATTAGTAAAACTAGACAAAAAATAAACAAGAGCAAATCCATTTTCTGATTTGCTCAAATCGTTCAAAGCTTCAAGTAATCGTTTTTTCACTTCATGACTCGACTGCTCTTTGCTTACCCTTGAGAGTTTTAATAACCCATTACCCTCAGATACCAAAATATTCAAATCGAGCAAATAATGTAATATGGGTGCTCCCCCCGTACTATCAATATCTGCATTCAAAATACCATCTAGAAACCATTCGAACCATAAGTCTTCAGAATAATTAAGGTAGGGTTCCTCATGAGGGCTCATTTCAAGCAACTCCATCGCAACACAAAGTTTTCCGTGGCAGGATTATTACACTAAATATTTCGACCATGTCACCTGTACTGCTATTCAATTCAACCTACTCCATACTAATTGAATCAAAAATAATCCTTATAGCAGAGAATTTCTCCTACTGACCCCACAAAAATAGAAATTGTGGTGAAATTTGACCCCAATCAAACCCCAGATCTAAGTTAATCAAATTAACTTTAGGAATCGAATCCATCGACGAATAATAATTTGATTTATATTCTCTTGGTCGACCATAGGTAACAACTTTTAAATCAGGTTGATTTAACTCTTTTTTTGCAAGCCCAACCAAATCTTGCAAATAACCAATCGAATCCACGAGGTGGTTTTCCAAGGCCTGGCGAGCATTGTAAACTCTGCCATCAGCTAATACCTTAACTGCTTTAGTATCAAGTCGATCTCGGTTCAAAACAACTACATCCACAAAACGATCATAATACCGATCTATTGTTTCTTGAAATAAAGCTCTTTCTTCTTTAGTCAATGGGCGAAATGGTGACATAAAATCTTTTTTTTCAGACGACTTGACTATCTCCCATTCTAGCCCAATTTTCCCCATCAGGCCCTCAAGGTTTAGTTTTAACGCGAGCACCCCAATACTTCCCACCAGTGAAGTCGGATGTACCATTATGCTATCACCTGCCATCGCTACATAGTAACCTCCAGATGCAGCCACATCGACCACAGACACATAAACTTTAACTTTGCTCCGCTCCTTAAATGATTTGATTTCATGGTATATGATATCACTAGAGGTTACGGTTCCACCTGGACTGTTAATCCTTAATAAGATTCCTTTAATATTTTTATCATTTTCTGCTTTTTTAAGTATTTCACGGATACGATCAACCATCCCAGTTTCACTTGAGAACCCAACTAATGTTTTCTTGGGACGGTTACTTATAGGACCATCAATGTCAATTAACAACATTTTACCGTTCCCGCTTCCCTCTTCAACAACCACTTCTTCAAGGGATTCAATTTGCGAACCCATTCTAATTACTGCACAGGAACAGCCAAGTAATACTACTGCAATAAAAAGTAAAATTCTTAAAGTTAAAGCAGGCATGCGTTTCAGTTCAACGTAAAAATATTAAGCAATAGAGAGCATTCGAAAAAAGACTTGTAAACTGGCTATAACCTTGTCTACCCCATCATGCTCTTTTAGCGATTCATTTAGTCGACTCTGTGTCTTAGTTATGATTTCACTGTTTCTTTTTTCAACTGGCAATTTTAGTTGTTGAGTCAAAATATAAATAGCATCAATCAAATCTTTCAAGACCAACGTTCCAGCAACAATGCTCCTTTTTTTCAAACGCCTAGCTGCCTCCGTATGGTTTTGGCTCGGATCAATCCCGAGTTGCGTGCCAAACTTTGAACAAATCATGATCCCCTCACGTATCCCTTCAAGGGCACCCTTTGCAGCGTGATCCCCTTGAATTCCTTCAAAAACTTCATGAATTGCTTGAAGAGGTTCTATCGCTTTAAGATCTATCAACGTCGATTCATCAAGCTCATATATTCTCGCTAACTCCTCTGGTTTAACCTTTGAAGAGGAGCTCAACTTTTCCCTGAGATTTGCACTAAACTTACAAATTTCCTCATCTATTTTCTGTTGGCTAGTAATCAAAGTATCTTTAATACGATCATCAAATTCTTCCAACCTTTTTTGATTTTTAAAAATTTCTCGATATTCTCGATTCATTTTCTCAACGAGCATTTCTACATGTTCTGTCATGACTTTAATAAGTGCGTGACGACGTTCCTCCTCAAAAGGCTCTAGATATTTTTGCCGAGCTGTTTTTTCAGTTCGAAGAAACTGGCGTGGAATTTCTCGTATTGCTTTTTCATATGAACCTAGCAATGATTCAAGGTGATCAGGCGAGTATTTTTGATTGGACTTTGTAAACTAATTGTAAATTTTTAATTCTACGGGTATTATCAGCTTCAATATGATATATAGCTTCATTGAACATCGTATCTATCTGGCTATCCAAATTTCTCATAAAAAATATTTATCCCATTTAAGCTTTTTTAATTGTTTATTATTTGACTGACATTGCGCAGCGGCAACCTATTCCATAAAAATCTTTTGCTTCATCGTAACCATATCGAGCAGATGATCTTAAGTAGCCTGACAAACTATTCCAGGCCCCTCCTCGTATTGTATGATTAACGCCGTTTTTTGGGCCTCGAGGATTAGCATATTCGCTGTTTTTATAATAATTTTTATCATACCAATCATATACCCATTCAGCAATATTGCCAGCAAGGTCGTATATACCATTAGGAGTAGCTCCTGAATGGAAACTTCCCACTTCATAAGTAGAAAGACCCTTTCTTATGAAACAACACCGGTTAAAACCCGCCCTTTTATCATCTGGAAGACTATTCCCCCATGGATATTTTCGCCCATCCAGTCCGGCTGCTACCCGTTCCCATTCTGCTTCCGTAGCTAATCGTTTTCCCCTCCATTCGCAATAATTAGCGCAACGTTTCCATGACAAGCCAATGACAGGGCGCTTCTTCATACCAGGCCTTGGCTGACGATCCCACCATCCAGTTATTGTAGGGTGTTGGTTCGGGTTATAAGAAAGATATTCCCCAAAGTCTGCCCCCGTAACTTCAAACTGATCAAAATAAAACGCATCTAAATATACTTTATGCTTTGGGTGCTCATCAGACCTTCCTTTTCCTTCTTCAGTTCCCATGAGGTATTCCCCCGCAGGAATCAAAACCATTTCTGGCATTACCAATCTATCAGCAAGGGCTACTTCTACTACTCTTCCACTAGAAACTCCAATGACCAAAACCAAAAATAACCAAAATTTAACATATCTCATCATAGAAACTCAGAAAAAATCCTAAGGGAAAAAAGTGCATTGCTTATCCTACACTCTCACCCGCAAAAAATAGATATTATATATTGTACCAACTCTTAAATGACACTATTATGTAATAGATTACCTAGCCCGCTAAGAAGATCTCCGTTAAATAGGTATGTCCGAAAAGAAATTTATATCAACTCTCGGTTTTTAGCAAAAAATATATGAACAGAATCATAAGGCCTAGCAAGGAAGAACAGTTTTACGCTTATCCTAATGACATGGGGTTCTGGGCTGATAAAAAAAGAGATTTTGTCAAACCTTTTGCTGATGCCACAGGGCGGTGGTTTCTGGATGCTAGAATTCACAAAAAAATTACCCGTCTGAAGAAAGACAACCCCGCCCTCGTAATAGGTGAAACCCATTGTCACTCCACCTTTTCCGATGGGAAACATTCCGTCGAGGATATACTGAGAAGAGCCTCGCGTTTACAGCTAGATTATGTTGTCATTACAGACCATCTTCTTCCAAGAAAATATTTAATTGAATCTATCTTTAAGTCCTGGAAAAAACAGGCTCAATACATTGACGAATGGGACCAACTAAACGACCCTATTAAAATATACCCAGCATTAGAAATGAGCGCCCTAGAGGGGCACTTGATTTTAATTTTTGACCCGGAATATTTGTCTCCCAAAAAATTTTCGGACATTTCACTTCAGTTTTCGGAGTTTGATGACCAGTTTTTCTCTATGCTTGAGATCATTCCACGAATTGGTTCTTTTGGAGGAATATCAATCGTCCCTCATCCAAACAAAAAACGGGCATACCCCTTTGGCGCATCCATCGAATGGATAAAAGAAAATTTAATTGGACTAACAGACGGGATAGAGGATGTTTCGTCAGGACATGGATATCAAGAAAACTACTCAGAGGAACTCGGATTAGCAGCTATTGGCTCTTCCGATGATCATTTTAACCTACTTACGGGAACAGCGGTCACCGCTTATGATGGAAATATTCATAACAACCTGATTAACGCTGTGAAAGCCAAAGAAACAAAAGCAATCATGGTTGATAATTCCCTGCAACCACTGCTTAAATTAGCGCGGCATGCTATAACGTCATATGCTTAAAATTAGGGAAATCACGTTTTAACAAACTGATCCTTTCCATGTTGATTCCGTTAGAAAGATCTGGGTCACCAAAGAAACTGATATATACAACATTCAATACCCCCTTTGGAAAAACAGGTGTTGCTGCAACGCCTTATGGAATTTGCCGTGTTGCTTTGTCAATTCAAAGTGAGTCGAAGTTTGTTGAAGCATTAAAAACGACTTACCATTCACCAAAAAAACAACCTCACCAATTAATAGACGTAGAAAAAGAATTTCATCTATATTTTAGTGGTAAGTTAAAAAAATTTTCTTTTAAAGTAGACCTGAGGCAGGGAACAAATTTTCAGCGACGTGTCTGGAAAAAGTTGACCTTTATACCTTTTGGCGAAACCCGGAGTTACCAGTGGTTGGCTGTTGCAATTTACCAACCTAAAGCCTGTCGTGCTGTAGGAAATGCAAATGGGAAAAACCCAACTCCCATAATCATCCCCTGTCATAGGGTTATTCAAAAAAAAGGTGGCCTGGGTGGGTTTACAGGCGGAACTTACATTAAAAAATATTTACTCGAACTAGAAAAAAAATCGAATGCCACTTTTTCATACTGAAGCAATCGTTTTACGAAGTATCAACCTGTCTGAATCAGACAAGTTAGTTACCTTCATGACAAAGCGGTACGGAAAAATTAAATGCGTTGCTAAAGCTGCACGTAAAATTAAAAACAAATTTGGGGCAACTATTGAACCTTTATCTCATATCCAGCTTATCTATTTTGGAAAAGAGAACCAGACCTTGTATCGTCTCAATCATTCAGATATCATTCATTCATTTCAAGACATTCGTGATGATCTACAAAAGATATATACTGGAATCTATTTTAGTGAACTGATTGATACGCTGATTCCAGAAATGCATCCAGACCCAAATGCTTTTAGATTATTGCGGGATAGCTTAAAAACCCTTGAAGTGGTAGCTAGTTTAGATGTTCTAAGTCGCACCTTCGAGATGAGGTTAATGTGCCTTGCTGGATACACTCCTCAACTTAGCTACTGTGCAATCTGCAAAAAAACGGAGTACACTACGAAAATCGGATTTAGTTTCGAGCGCAGAGGAATCATATGTGAACCCTGCTCTTTCCAAGCTCAACCAGAAATTCGCTTTCAAGCAGGAACCCTAAAATACTTAAAAAAGCTTAAAACTATGGATATCAAACATGCAAACCGCTTAAAATTTCCTAAAGGCATAGAACTTGAAATCGAACAACTAATTCACAGGTTCATCCTTTCATTCACTGGACGCGAACTAAAATCCTACCCGTTTATCAAAAGCATGGCGAAAATGGCGAAAATTGATACCAGTACCGAATTATGACCAAACGTATAATACAAACTGAACAGGCCCCTGCTGCCATTGGCCCTTATTCTCAAGCCATTAGTATAGGTGATTTTCTCTTCACATCAGGTCAAATAGCACTGGATCCTGAGTCCGGCATCTTTCTTTCTGCAGAAATTGAAGAGGAAACAGAGCAAACCCTTAAAAATATTTCTGCTATCCTTAGAGCGGGTGGGCTAAGCCTTGAAAATGTGGTCAAAACAACCGTTTATCTATCAGATCTTAATCATTTTTCTCGAATGAACCAAGTATATGAAAAGTACTTTTCAAAAACAAAACCAGCGCGCGCCTGCGTTCAAGTAGCAGCTCTCCCTAAGGGAGCCAAGATTGAAATTGATGCAATAGCCAACTGTTCATCCTAAAATATTTTCATGGCCAAAAAAATAAGTAAAGGGCAAATAAATTTTTTTCGTGTTATGGCTGTAATTGGGATAGTTGTTATAATAATCGTCGTTAAAGAATTTTTAAACGCTGCGCCTGCATTACCCCACAGTAAAATTCATAAAGGCCCTCCACCTGCCAAAGC
>JGI26261J51718_1000711_pt1 | contig 16053 bp, 20 predicted proteins | sample SaaInlV_135m_DNA_3_FD_51718 | JGI IMG/M metagenome (IMG submission 51718)
TATTCCCGCAAGGAAATACGGGGGCATTTTTTCGTTTGAGGTATAATGCGAGAAGGTAGTTTTGTTAGTGGGTTTAAATAATTAACTAAGGTAATGGCTTATGGATTATGTATTTAAAGCAATAGGTATTGCTTTTATAGTTAGCGTTGTGCTTTTTATTTTTAATGCATTAAGAATGCAGCACGATTCTAATCATTTTTCTACTTCAAAAGATGATTCTAAAAAAAAAGAAAATGGTAAGTAGATAAATCCAATATGAAAACAATAATCACTTTATCTATTCAGCCTTAAAAAAGTAATAAACACAGAGATAACCCTTCTATATCTTGTGTGAAGGGATGAATGTTTAAATAAATGGGGGGGCAAGATGTTATTAAAATACCGAATTATATTTTACGCAATCATTTTATGTTTATTTGGATTGACACTCATGACAGTGTCTCCTGTTTTTGCTCAGCAGGGTTCTGGTGATAGTATTTTTTTAAATTCTGGCAAAAATGGCACGGGAACTTCGGGTGGATTTTTCCTGTGTGGTACGATGGATGTTCAGGGCTGGTCAGCAGAACTAACGAAGGATCAATACGAAGAGTGCATAAAGGCTGTTAAAGCGGGAGAAAATGATTCCCGCCTGCGTGGCGAACCACTGCTAATGGAGCACCGAGTGATTTGTCCCCCATCTTTCCCACACCTATGCCAGAGTTTAGAATTAAAGAGGGAAGATCCACGTTCAATCTTTTATCAAAAAAAATATTTGCATATCTATAAGCTGATTGATCGACGTTATAACATTCATTGGAGCCCCAGATACAAGTCTTGGAGAAACAAAATGCATTCTGAAATTATAGATAAACCCAATTAATTATTGAGTGCATCTAATACAAAGGGTTGCATAACCTCAAAGTTGTAGCTAGACTTTTTATAGAAGTGTCAGTATCGATATTGATGCCAACCAAGTCGATTTATAAAAGCCGAATGCCCTTTTAGGGGGTCTTCGGCTTTTTTTGTGGTTATTGTTCGAGTCGGGAATTGGCAAGGTTAAGGGGAGATAGGGTATAATCGACTCATGAAAACCAAACCACTCACATTCTTACTCTCACTCACTTTTTTGTTTTTGTTTAGTAGTTCTGCCTTTGGTCAGGAAGAAGTGAAGAAGGAGTATTGGGGAGAAGGTAAACTAAAAAGTGAAAAACATTATAAAGACGGAAAGATAGACGGTTTTTTTACGGTATGGCATAAAAACGGGAAAAAACATTACAAAACACATTTCAAAGAGGACAAAAAAGATGGTCCTTCCTTATCTTGGTATAAAGATGGGAAGAAAAGATATGAAAAAAATTACAAAAATGGAAGGGAACACGGCCGTTTAACAATATGGTATGAAAACGGGAATAAGGAATGGGAAGCACATTATAAAAGTGGTTCCCAAGACGGTCGTTTTACTTTTTGGTATAAAAACGGACAGAAAAAGAGTGAAGAATACTATGTGGATGGACTGCAGAATGGTCATTTTATTATATGGCATGAAAATGGACAGAAAGATTTAGATATGACTTTTAAAGATGGCAGGCAGCATGGTCTTTTAATCGAGTGGCATGAAAATGGAAAGAAGAAAACAGAAAGAAACTACAACAATGGAAAAGAGCATGGTCTTGTGTTGGAGTGGAATGAAGATGGCAAGAAAACATTTGAGGGAAACTTTGTAGACGGAAACGAACAATAGTTTTTATTGAGAACTACTACATGAAAACCAAAGCACTCACATTCTTATTAAACGGTAACTTATTTCTACTGATTCTTATAATGTTGGTTTTCCCAACATATTCTTATTCTCAAGATGAAAAATTAGAGGTCTTGGGAACACCATTAGGTTTACACTACTTCCTTGCCATATTTAAATAACTTTCAGCGGTTATTCTTCTCCAGCATCTTTGTTTTTATTTTTTTCTGTCGGAAAATTTTCTTCCCAAACTTTATTAGACGAATCAACTTCATCTTCTTTTTGCTGGTCACCAAGGACGGTAGTAAGTGGACAGAATTTGAATGCGGGACATTTTTCACAACCAACTGCTACTGCGAGGGGACAGATTATCATGTGGTTTACCTCCTCAATTATGAATTGGTGCGCACGCCTGATAAACCCAGTATACAGAAGGATGCCCGTGTTAATTGGGGTTAATTCAGGCTGTCATCGAAACCATTTGACACAAATCTGCACAAAACGGCATGATGAGGTTTTGGCGGTCTGTAAGTTTTTATTTAATCGNGGTTTACAGGTGTAAAAAAGTATTTAGTGATTGAAGGATCGGACGATATTGTTTGTTCCCTTAAGATTTCTTTTATTTTTTTTTCTCANTTTATTATTTTTTGCAGTTGTTGTAGCGTCTATATTGGGATCAATTGAAAGTGGGGACGACTCTGCCCATGCGGAGTTGAAATTATTGAATGGAAGAAAGAAGAGAAGTTCGTTGAAGGGGAACCAAAAACTATCCGTTTCTAGGTTTGCTTTAATGCGAATATAATATTTTTCGTTAAAATCTAATCGCCTGGTAGAAGCTATGGGTATGTTATTTAATGTGAGCATCAATTTTTGAGATTTTTGTTTGTTACGAGTTGATATCTTTCGCTTAACACCTTTCCCGAGTTCTGTGAACCGGTACACACGCTTTAACGAGTCATATTTCATTACGTGCTTGATTGTGTTGCTGCTTATTAGGGTATCGTTCCATAAAGTGTTTGCCTGTCGGAGTTCAGCCTCGAATGTAAAAGTTATGGGGATTCCATCCTCGACGGCATCTTCAATATCGTCAGTGAATCCTTCGACCAATCGTGCGTTTATCACAACTGTTTTTCCATTTGTTCCTACACCAATATTTACGAGNGAGGGTGCAGCTTCTACTATCAACTCACTCATGTGAAGCAAAACTGTCATGACTAACAATGAGGCCAAGCCTTTGAGTTTAGATGCCATTTTTTTTAAAAAAAATAAAAGTTTCCGAGAGTCCTTCTTTTAATGAAACTTTAGGTGACCAGTTAAGAGAGTCCTGTATTTTTTTATAATCGATACAACTTCTACGTTGCTCAAAATTATTTTTTTTCGAGGTTTGAACTTCGATATCAGATTCTGCTACCTCTAATATTAAATGAGTTAATTCATTAACCGATGTTTCTTGGCCCGTCCCAACATTGAATGTGTCTGAACCCTCTAGATTTAAGGCTAATAAATTAGCGTGTGTAATGTCTCTTACAAAAATATAATCTCTTGTTTGTTCTCCGTCACCGTTAATTATCGGTGCTTGTGCATTTAATAACCGATTATAAAAAATTGCTACAACTCCAGCTTCTCCATTAGGGTTTTGGCGAGGACCAAAAACATTGCCATAGCGAAAAATTATAGACTTAAGTCCGTATTGCTCTTTATAAAATCTGAGATACCCTTCTACGCATAACTTCGAAAGTCCATATGGGCTAGTCGGTTTTTGGGGATGATTTTCCCTTGCAGGGAAATAATCCTGCTCTCCATAAATAGCTCCCCCTGTTGACGCAAATATAAACTTGTCAACGCCACATTTTACGGCGTTTTGCAAGAGCTGTAAAGTGCCAATGATGTTTGATTCTGCGTCTTTTATTGGATTTTTAACTGAATCACTTACTGAAATTTGAGCGGCATGGTGATTGATAACTTCAATACGTTCCTTCTGAATGATATTAGCAAGCCGCGGGTCAGAAATTGATATTTGATGAAAGGTAGCTTTTGGGTTTATAAATTCTTTTCGGCCTTTTGACATGTCATCAATAACTACTACGTTGTGNTGATTCTCAATATATGCATCGACAATATGTGANCCAATAAACCCTGCCCCACCGGTTACAAGTATATTCATTTTTGNGTTTTATNTATAAGNTTTTTAAGGCTGTATAATGTTTCCATGGCTTGCCTTGGAGATAGATTGTCCGGGTCGATAGATTNTAGTTGTTTAATCGCAGGATGAGCTGTTTCTAAAAATAGACCGAGTTGCTTAGCTTGAGGTTTGATTGGTTCTTCTTCCGAGTGAGCTATTTTTGGGACTCCGACGTCGTCAAATTCACTCTTTTCCAGATTGAATAAAACCTCGCGAGCACGGGTCAGTACTTTTTCTGGTAGACCAGCTAATCTTGCGACTTGTATTCCGTAGCTTTTATCAGCTCCCCCCTCAATGATTTTTCGTAGAAAAATTATTTCCTCATTCCATTCCTTTACTTGTACGTTAAAGTTCTTTACTCCTTTTAAAACTAAAGCTAAATCAGTGAGCTCGTGATAGTGGGTGGCGAATAAAGTTTTAGGTCCACCTCCTTTCGCGCTGTCACCATGCAAGTATTCAACGATAGACCATGCGATGCTGATACCATCAAAAGTGCTAGTGCCTCTACCAATTTCATCAAGAATAATAAGGCTTCTATCTGTAGCATTATTTAAAATATTAGCGGTTTCGTTCATTTCTACCATGAACGTAGACATACCTTTTTGAAGGTGGTCTTGAGCCCCTACACGGGAGAATATTCTATCAACGATACTTATATGAGCTGAATCAGCGGGTATGAAACTTCCAATCTGTGCCATTAGCGTTATTAATGATACTTGTCGAAGATATGTGGACTTGCCAGCCATGTTGGGGCCGGTGATAATCATTATTTGATCATCTGTACTATTGAGTCGAGTATCATTGGCAATAAATTGATTTTCAGGAATGATGCGTTCTATGAGTGGATGTCGACCATTTTTAATAGTAAGCTCGGTTCCTTCAGAGATTTCTGGTTTTGAGTAGTTATAGTTATGAGCAATTTCGGCGAGGGACGTTATTGCATCAAGGTCGGCGATAATAAGCGCCATTTTTTGAATTTTGAATCCATGGGTTGCTACTTCCTCGCGGGTCTGTTGAAAAATTTTGTGTTCCAGTTCTATTGCTTTTTCTTGAGCCCCGGTGATCTCTACTTCATATTCCTTTAGTTCCGGGGAAATAAAACGCTCTGCGTTAACAAGTGACTGTTTGCGGATGTAGTCTTCTGGGATGCGATCTAGGTTTTTTTTTGTTATTTCAATATAGTACCCATAAATTTTATTGAACCCTACTTTTAAAAACGAGATACCTGTGCGCTCTTTTTCTTTTGCCTCTAGTTGAGCAATCCAGTTTTTCCCATCACGTGCGATTGCTTTAAGTCGGTCTAATTCTGGGTCACATCCACTTTTAATACAGTTTCCTTCTTTAAGGCTAAAGGGTGGGTCATCGATTATTTTTTTTTCAATAAGTTCGTGTACANTTTTAAGGTTATCCCATTTAGATTTAAACGTATTTAAAGAAGTATTCTTACTTTGGTTTAAAAGTTTTAATAGGTGAGGTAGAGTTGAAAGTGAAAGTTTGAGCGCAATCATGTCGCGTGCGTTACAAATAGAAAGAGAAATACGCCCAATCAGCCTTTCCAAATCATGTATTGATTTGAGTTGATCTCGAATAGCTTGTCTCAATAACAAATCATTTTTAAAAAAATCTACTTGATCAAGTCTTTCTTTGATTAAATTGATGTCAATATTGGGCTTTAGAATCCATTCTCTAATGCATCGAGCTCCCATAGCTGTTTGTGAGGAATCAAGTAAGTCTAATAAAGAATTTTTTCGACCTCCTTCACTTGACTCTACTAGTTCTAAACTCCTTATTGTTGCTTGGTCCATGAGCACATAATTATGAATATTAAAAACACTGATCGCGCTGATGTGTTCAAGAGTAGACTTTTGTGTTTTATATAGGTACTGAATAAGAGCTCCAGCGGAAGAAATGGCAAGTTTCATGTTTTCGCAGCCGAATCCCTCGAGGGAACCTGTTTTAAAATGTTCAATTAATAGGCGGTAGGAGTCTTTGTATAAAAAAGTCGATTCTTCACAAGGTTGTAAACTACTCTCTCGGTCTTCTAACCATTTTGGTTTATTAAGTTTATCAACTAAATTTTCAGATATGATAATTTCTTTAGGATTGAATTTTTCTATCTCATCTACTAATAATGACACTCTATTATCACCGTAAAACTCTGTTACCTTAAAGAGGCCAGTTGTTATATCTAGAGCTGCAAACCCCCATCCTTTAGTATTTGAATGGAGTGAAATGAGAAAATGATTTTGTTTTGGGTCGAGTAGATTGTCATCCAGGATCGTCCCGGGTGTTACCACCCTTACCACCTCGCGCTTTACTAAACCCTTTGTGAATTTTGGGTCTTCTGTTTGTTCACAAATAGCGACTTTTTTACCTGATTTGATGAGCTTGGCGATATAAGATTTGGAGGAATGATGAGGAATGCCACACATGGGGGTTGGATTGGTTTTATTTTTATTTCTAGAGGTAAGAGCAATTTCTAAAACACGCGAAGCAATCTTGGCATCTTCATTAAACATTTCATAGAAATCTCCCATGCGGAAAAAAAGAATAGAATCCGGATACTCCTTCTTGATGGTTATATACTGCTGCATCATTGGAGTTTCTTCCTCTAATTTAATAATGCTTTGAGTGACGTTATTCATGAGAAATAAATTAAAGACCAATTTTTTTAAAACTAGGAACTAACCCCTCATAAGTTTTTTGCAAATGTTCCGGGATAACTCTGGTCTCTGCGATTACGGGCATAAAATTAGTGTCTCCCGTCCACCTTGGAACGATATGATTGTGAATATGTTCGTCGTATCCTGCTCCAGCACTTTTCCCTAAATTGAACCCCACATTAAAACCATCAGGGGTGTTTGAATCACGAAGAATTTGAATACAGTTTTTTGTGAGTTCAGTGATTTCTAAAGATTCGTTGCTGTCAAGTTTTGTAAGACAGGCTAAATGACGGTATGGCGATACCATAAGGTGTCCGTTACTGTATGGGAAAATATTCATGATGACAAAACAATACTCCCCTCTAAAAAGTATAAAATTTTTTTTATCGTCTTCAGTTTTTGGAAGGGAACAGAAAATACATTCATCTGATTTATCTTGGGTAATGTATTCCATGCGCCAGGGCGCCCATATTTTTTTCATAAGTTAAAAGCCTACTGTTAATCTGAATACAAACTACATGATCCTTCTGGTTTCTTGTTGGGGAATATCCAGTCAAATAGCTCTCGAGTCTTTTGCTTCATGTGGCATGCCTCTTCGTTAGATCGTTCATGGTCGAACCCGAGAAGATGAAGAATTCCGTGAATGAGTAAAAGCACGATTTCTTCTTCTAAAGTTAATCCATGCTCAGCGGCCTGTCTTTTAGCCGTAACTGCAGATATTACTACGTCCCCCATTAGGTGATAACTCGGCTTACTTTCTTCCTCTTCATCATTTTGAGAAAAAGAAAGTACATCCGTCGCTCGATCTTGTCCTCGAAATTGTTTGTTGAGTGTGCGTATTTTCCTATCATCAGCTAAGAGAACACTGAGTTCTTGGTTTTCGCATCCCAAAACTAGCAAAATACTCTCCCCATGGTTTTCGAGTAACACGCAGTCGATAGAATGCTCTTTTTGCTCATTATTTATAAAAACTGGCATCAAGTTGTCATTTATATTTAGTCAACCTTAAATCAATTTTGGCTGTAGGCTTTAATAATATGTTTAACTAAGTCGTGTCTTACAACATCTTTTTCGCTAAAGTTGACGAACTTGATGCCCTTAATATTTTTGAGAAGGGTTTGAGCTTGAATCAAGCCTGAGTTTTTTGAGTGCTCCAGGTCAATTTGTGTAATATCGCCGGTGATTACCATTTTAGAGTTGAAGCCAAGTCTAGTGAGAAACATTTTCATTTGTTCTTTGGTAGAGTTTTGTGCCTCATCAAGAATTACAAAGGAGTCATTGAGTGTGCGCCCGCGCATATAAGCTAGAGGAGCGATTTCGATGATTCCATCTTCCATTAGTTCTCTCACCCTGCCAGGTTCCAAGGCATCGTCAAGAGCGTCGTAAAGCGGCATGAAGTAAGGGTTAATTTTTTCTGAGATATCTCCTGGTAGAAAGCCAAGCTTCTCTCCTGCCTCNACCGCCGGACGGGCTAAAATAATTTTCTGAAATTGTCGTTTGAGTAGCCCCTCCACTGCAAGCGCTACAGCTAAATATGTTTTTCCTGTCCCCGCTGGTCCAATCGCTAAGACAATATCTTCTTGCTTTACCGATTGAATAAATTCCCTCTGGGTTGAACTTTTTGGAGTAATGAACCCCTTCTTAGGAGATACAGTTATTCTCTCTGAAAAAATAGCTTTTAAACTTACGGTTTTGTCTTCTGCTAGCAGGCGGGTTGCAAATTTTATGTCGTCATTCTTGAGCTTATAACCTGAAACTAAAAGATCCTCTAATTGAGTTAAAAGGATGTCAACCGTATTAATTGAATCGAAGCCACCAGTTATTTTGATTTGGTTTTCTCGAGTCGTAATTCGGACGCTAAACTTTTTTTCTATTTGTTTGAGGTTGCTGTCCTGGGCACCAAAAATTTCTGGAATATGAGCAAGGTTTTCGAGAAGAAGCTCTTTTTTGACGATTTGGTTCAAGAGAGGTGAGGTCCCTGCTAGAGTTTAAAACAGTTATTATATCCCCGCGCGTTTTGACTTGTCAAACGCAAGGGACCTCTTGTTAAATAGTTATAATAAAAGTAGTTAGGTTGGTTTTAATTGGAGTTTCGGGATGGTGCTAAAAGACTGAGAAATTCACTACGGGTTCGTGCATCATCCTTAAAACACCCAAGCATGGAGCTCGTGGTAGTGTAGGAGTTTTGCTTTTCAACTCCGCGCATAGACATGCAAAGGTGCANTGCATCAATAACAACAGCTACTCCTGCTGGNTTTACAATATTTTGTATGCATTGGGCAATTTCAGTGGTCAAGCGCTCCTGAACCTGTAAGCGTCTGCTGTATGCATCTATTAGGCGAGGAACTTTGCTTAGCCCTATTATTTTGCCTTGAGGAAGGTAAGCAACATGACATTTCCCGAAAAAAGGAAGCATATGGTGCTCACAAAGGCTGTAGATATCGATATCCTTAACGATAACCATCTCGTTATAGCTTTCACTGTAGAGCGCATCGTTTACTAATTTGTCGACGTCTATATCGTAGCCACTGGTCAAAAATTTTAACGACTTTTCTACCCTTTCGGGCGTTTTAAGCAGCCCTTCACGTTTGGGATCTTCGCCAACGGCATGCAAAATCCGTTCTACTAATGATTGAAACCCAGTGTCTTTAGATGGTAGGTTCACAGATACCCCCTCTATAGACAACGTAATTACGTTCGGATTCGTAAAGTTTGATTTCGTGTAGACGGCCCTTGGTAATCTTAGGTTCGAGAATTTCCCAAAACTTGATTGCTAGATTTTCTGCGGTAGGGATCATTCCGCTTAAATAATCAACATCTACATTCAGATTTTTATGATCCACTTTGGCTATAATTTCCTGAGTGGTTAATTTTTTTAATTCCTTGAGGTCAAACACCATTCCCGTGTCTTCGCATACTTCTCCGGATAACGTAACTTCCAGAACGTAATTATGTCCGTGCCCATTTTTATTATTGCATAAGCCAAATGTGGCTTCATTTTTTTCATCCGAAAAATTCGGATTGAAGAGGCGATGACTCGCACAAAACTCATGCTTCCTCGTTATAAATATCATGGGGCAGGCTTTTCTATGTAGAAGAATGATATTATTTTAAATATTTCCGTTTATTATCGGTTGAGTAAAACCCGGGTCCATATAAATGGAACGTCATGCTATTCATGACTTTTTGTAGGGGACCTTTGCATTTTTCACATTCAGTTAGTGGCTCGTCCGACACTTTTTGTAAAACTTCGAATGTTTCTTTGCATTTCTCGCAATTGTAGTCGTAAAAAGGCATATGAAGTTCTCCTAACGCAGTTTTCTCATAAAGTGTAATAACTCTTTAATATAGTATCAGCATTTTTTGTCAAAAGTCTTGCTCTTTCAGGATTGATTGTCTGATGTCTCCTGGTTTCTCTTTTTTTGAGATGTTTACGAAACAGGTGCAATGTTTTTGAAATATTGTCTTTAAGTGTGTTTAGTTGATATATAGGTCCGGGAAGAGTGAGTCCCCATTCTGGGTCAAATATACCAACTACCATATTATCATTTGCAATAACTTGAAGAATAATAAACCGGTCCATTGAATGNTTNTTTTGAACCGATTCAGGCATCATCAATGTCTGGTTTTTATTTTTAAGCCCAAACCTCATTACGGCTTGCCCAGTCTCCACAGGATTGAATCCTATTTTTTGGATATACTTACCTAGTCCTGCAAAAATCCTATCTTCCGGAAATACTAGAATACCAAAATTTTCAAAATTTTTGTATAGCTGATACTTATACCCAGAGTGGGTGGGTGCTGCTTTTCCCATTCCTGTTGAGGAAAAAACTACAGCAAAGAAAAAAAATATGAGTATTTTTTTGATCTGCATTATAGAAATTTCTCTAAGGGGTTAGAAAAAATTAAGAAACGATTTCTGTTTGACTGAAAAAATAGGAGATTTCAAAAGCAGCTGTTTCCGGTGCGTCTGATCCGTGGACCGAGTTTCTCTCTAAATTAACAGCAAATTCCTTTCTAATAGTTCCTTCATCAGCTTCTGCCGGATTTGTGGCTCCCATCAGTTTACGCCATGCTTTAATTGCACCCTCCTTTTCAAGCACCAGTAGTACGACGGGACCTCCACACATTGATTTTGTCAGGTCTTTGAAGAAAGGCCTTTCCTTGTGAACATGGTAAAATCCTTCAGCGATGGGTAAGGTCAAGAGGACTCGTTTCATTGAGGCAATACGAAATCCTTCAGCCTCGATTCTTTCTAAAATTTTTCCAATCAGGTTGCGTTCAACTGCATCTGGTTTAATAATGGCAAAGGTTTGTTCCATGATGGTTTTTTTTATTTCTGGTAAAAGATTAAATAAAACAAAAAAAGGTACTTGGGCTTGATGGCGCCCAAATACCTATTTTAAATAACAAAAAAAGAGATTATCGTAAAACGATACCTGTCCTCTTCATTACGAATTTTTCCTCAAGATTCTCAACCCATTTCATCTTGATAGCNCTGTTTTTTGCTATATCGTCACATATATATATACATATTTCACATGCTTTNCACCTGTCGACGGACACATAAGCAGACTTGTCTAATTCGCTGTAATTGATGCAATTTGCTTCTGGACAATAGGTAGTGCATAGGGAACAACTTTTTTGCGAACATATATCTTTATCTACATCTGCTACGTAGTACATAGTATCTCCGGTAAAAAATATTAAACGTTAACTGTCCCACAGGTACTTGCAACAAGCTCTTCTTCGTCAATAATTTTTGCCTCTGGGTGACCCCAACCTTGCTCGATTACATATTTATAGGTTGCATACAAAGTTCTCATATTTGCTTCGAGAAGTTTGGCTTTCTTGGCAAACTTTTTCTCGATNGCACTGTCTAATGCTGCTGTTCCACCGGAAACCACGATTCCTTTTCCGANAAAGCGGTCTTTAACAGATGCTCCGAGAGAAACCAGTCTGGCATTCCAAGCACTGCTGCAATAGCCCCACACATACCCATATTCGTAGCTAGGTCAGTTTTAGCAACTTCCTTCGCTATTTCCGTACAAGGCACATTGTAGACCTTAGTGTTATTAACTTCCAATCCCTTTTGTTCATCTTTAGTGAAAGGAATGGGCTTACCGGTGTTGATAACGCAAACTCCTCCTTCTTTCAACCCCGTGTAGAAAGGCATGGTATAGGACTTCCCTAGGGTAATAACTGATGGATGAAAAATCATGATGATATTCGGATAAATTATCTCTCCGATTTCATAAATTTCATCAGCGGAAATCCGAACGTAACTTTCAACCGGTGCGTTGCGCTTCTCTGACCCAAAAAATGGAACTAGAGAACTATGACCACCCGAGATAACAACACCATTACTCAATATATGCGATGCTGTGACAACACCTTGACCTCCAAGTCCCGCCATTCGAACGTTGTAACGTTTTACTGCCATGATTGTTCTCCTTGTTATTTCTTCGCGGCTTTAGCAGCTTTAGCAGCCGCTTTTTCTTTTTTCTCTATTTCGTCCAAATATTCTTTAGCACGATCTGAAATGTGTTCTTCAAACCCATAAGTATTTTTCTCTTTGTCAAAAGCGTCCTGCATAACATCTGGGGTTGGAATTGAGTATTCGATATTGCAGGATGTGTAAGCCTGGACATAGGTAGAACCAAATTCACGTGCTACTAGAATTGCGCGTCGCACAGTTCTTACGACTCGAGCGGGATTAGTAGGTGTGAGTCTAGCTACATAATCCAGATTAGCGACCTTGGCTAAACCCAGCATATCCATTTTATCATCCACTTTGCCGCGGGGAGACATTTTTGCAACTAGTCCCTTTTCAGTCATACCGCTTTCCTGACCCCCAGTGTTCCCATAAATTTCATTATCGAGCATAATAGTTGTGAACTTTTCATGTCTGAACCAACTATGCATAAGGCCTTGAAACCCAATGTCCACCAAGCCGCCATCGCCACACATTACAACGACATCTTTTTCTTGTTCCGGAAACCTCAGTTCCAGACCACGTTTCAATCCAGATGCTACCGCATTAGTGTCACCGTAGTTTCCATAGACGAACGGGACATTCCCCTGTGATATAGCCAGTCGGCCACAGCCCGCAGTTCCAACCATTACTGTGTGTTCGGGTTTAGGCAACGCAAGAAAGACCAGCCTGATGAATAGAGTCATTGCACAACCAGCACACATAGGATGTTCTTCAATTAACTCCTTGAATTTTCCCATGTCACTTACTTTTTTCTTCTTACCGTATTGACCATATTTAACAAGATCTTGGTACTCAACCGGTAAGTGCTCTAAATAACCAGGTGCTGGCTTGACTGTATCTAGGGACATGATTCCCCTCCATTTTGGAATTTATCAAATATTCTATATATTTTTTTCGATTTCAAAATGAAACCGTGATTACAAATTATTAGCCATATAGTGCTTCAGGCTAGCTAAACTTTCATCTCTTTAAAATACTTATTTGATTTTTCAAACATCAAAAATTCTTTCTTGACGTATCTTTCTCTCTAATGTCCTTAAGCCAATCAAGGATCAATTCAGTGGGCATAGTCATTCCGCCATAAACTCTGGGGCCATTATAAATGGTTGCCTGAGTGTGACCATATAGAGTAGTACACACCTCTTTATGCAACCAACCTGCTTGATTGAATTCAGGGACTAGAATAACTTTTGCGTGCTTGGCTGCAGCAATGATCTCAGCTGTAGGAAAAGGGCGAATTGTCTTGACCTTAATGAGGCCGACTTTATTACCTTTTTCTTCTTCTTGGCGAACTGCTTCGCGGGCCTGAGATACTGCCGCACCTGAAGCGATGATCATTTCATCGGCACCTGGGTTAATAACTTCGATCAGGCCGCCAAGGTATTTATCAAAATACTTAGCCGAGCGTTGAACAGCAGAAAATACTTCCTGTTGCCAACTTGCATGCATATGATAACTAATAAAATTACTTTTCTGGATTGGAGCGTCACGAGATATCCTTGCCGGTGGGTTTTCATTATCCATTGAAGGAACTGCATTTCTCCAACCATCTCGAGGCGGTATTTTGTATTTTTTGTCGCACATAGCAACGTTGCCACGAGCGTGGGTTACAAAAAAGCCGTCCACCGATACGGTACAAGGTAGTGTGACATCAACTTGTTCGCTGACCATAAAAGCTATTAACGGCCAGTCAAAAAAATCTTGCTGGTTTTCAGCATGCATGACCAACATTCCTGTGTTAAGCAGGAAAGAAATTTCTATATTATCTGGCTGGATTGCTAAGGGCGTATTTATAACTCGGCACATATTGAGCATTACGGCAGGAATTCGTGCTCCAGGCCATGAAGAAAGCGCTTCCAGGCCTCTCATCAAACCGGGACCTGAAGTAGCAGTGAGGCTACGTACCCCGGCACGAGATGCTCCACTGATTGCGGACATTGTGCCGATTTCTTCTTCTGCACGATAGTAATCTCTGATATAGCCTTCATCGAACAAGTACCCCACCTGCTGCATTGTTTCTGACTGGGGAGTTATAGGGTAGGCAATTGCCATATCAACGTTGGCTCTGCGAATTGATTCGCGGGCCGCTTCACTCCCTGTCATGAATATAGTTTCCTTTGGCAGCTTTTGCATCTCTTCAAGACTAATTACTTCTTGAAGATCTCCTGCTGGTACCCAGCCCTCAGGTTTCCCCGGAACATTTACGTGTTTACTTAAATTCTTTACTTTTGCTTCGGCGGTTTGGGGTGACATCCTTCACTATCTCCGTTTGTAGAAATTAATTTTAATCGTGGATAACTTAATCCCGTAGTTTCCGTTATTTATTAGCTGTAAAACAATGATTCTTAATTCTCCTGACGAAACGACAGCCAACGAGGGTGCTATTCAGAAGCTTACTTGAAGAGAGTAATACTAGAAATAAACCCTCNCTTTGTCAAGGGTTAACGGNCANCAAATCGCTTTAATTAGGCTTGTTTTTTGGCCATATTTTCTAATACACCTAGTTCTTTAAAATAATTGAAAGCTTTTTCCAGAAATTCGTTGAGAGACGAGTCATTATGGAAAATCAACGTTTTCTCGGCTAATTCGGTGTCGTGACATATTTCGAATTTAACAGCTGCTGTTTCTTGATATTTTATAACCTCTACTTCCCAATGAATTTGCGAAAGTTCTTCTTGCGGTCGACTTTTCGCAGATATCCCATACTGGTTCACCTTATATAAAAACTCTTGACCTCCGTGCCCATCCGCAGCACTNCGGGATAGGTAGAGATTTTTTTGAACTAACATTTNTTTGAACCTGATTTAAAGATTTTTATAAATAAAAATANTCTTTTTTTATTCTATCAAATCAAGTAACTTGGGGAAACTTGAATTGCGTCTTTAACTTAAGATAACTATTTGCGCTTTAGGGTAATACTTTCAAATTTACTTAGATATATGAATAGCTTAGAATTGAATGACCCAATCGAGATTGAAGCATTNTTGAGTAAAGTCAGCTTGTCAGGTCTTGGATTTAACACCGATTGCCTTTTAATGGACGTCTATGATGCCGGTNTGGACTATCCAGATTTTCTGAAAGCCGAAGGAAGTGATCCCGCTGCTTGCTATGATGGAACTTCACCGGCATGGGCTAAATACCATATTCGTCAAGGAAAGCGGGTGTTCATGATTTATGGGAGATCTGGAGGTAAAAGGCGCTCCCATTTCTCTGAAACTCCCTAGTGGCATTAGTTTTCTGAAGCCCTATTTGTTTTAAAGCATCCTAATTTGACATACGTTAAGAAATGAGGCCTTTTTTATTATCTTGAGGGTCCCTTTAACTTAAGGAGAACTGTTTATACAATGGAGTTTGATAAGGAATCTCAACAACGTATCCTTCGAGTTGCTGCTGATAAAAATGAAGGGCGACCCATTGAGGAAATAGATGGGAAAATAGCTAGAATCCTCGACCTACATCCTGAGTTCGATTCTATATGGGAAGAGGGTGAGATGGCATCAATTCCAAGAGAAGTCAACGGTATGATCGTGAACCCTTTTGTGCATACAGTTTTACATGTGACCATTGATCGCCAACTTCAACTGGAAGCTCCGGAATTTGTTGCTACTGCCTATCAACGTTTAACCAGTCAGGGTATGGAATCACATGAAGCCCTTCATGCGATTATAGCTATATATGCGAATCTGCATTTTGCCAGCACACGGAGAGATATGCAGTTCGATGCTCTTGCTTATGAAACTCAGATTAATGGATTGGACTATAAGGAATGATAATGCAGGGAATTATAGAACTTTTGCAACTGTTTTCCCAAGGTCAGCGGGGCTTTTAACGACTTTGATTCCGCAGCGGCGCATGACTTTCATTTTTTCTTCAGCTGTGCCTTTTCCGCCGGAGATGATTGCTCCTGCATGACCCATGCGGCGTCCTGGAGGAGCTGTTTGTCCAGCAATAAAACCAATAACCGGTTTTGTGACATGTTTTTTTATGTAGTAGG